>Ga0049081_10000712_pt1 | contig 12651 bp, 13 predicted proteins | sample GreLakmeER78MSRF_FD_66717 | JGI IMG/M metagenome (GOLD analysis project Ga0049081, IMG submission 66717) | Freshwater lentic microbial communities from great Laurentian Lakes, MI, USA - Great Lakes metaG ER78MSRF | ecosystem: Environmental > Aquatic > Freshwater > Lake | place: Great Lakes...
AAAATACAAGTATACTAACATGACAGCAATACCATCAGGAACGAAATTTTTAGGAATAGCAGCAAGTGTAGACACTACAGAGAAGCGTTCTAAGTTGAACAACTCCTATCAGGAGTACTACACGATACAAGACATCGCTGGTGCTGCCGCTACAACTACTGCAATAGTAAACATCTCATCTGCTCAAATACTAGCAATGGGTACTACACCTGTTGAGTTATTACCTGCTCCTGGTGTTGGGAAGTATTATGATATTGAGAAAGTGATATTAGAATATAATTACAATAGTGTAGGGTATAGTAATGCACCTCAACCTATGCCATCTATGGGTAATTTTTATCAAGAAATATCAGTTTCTTTTTTATCTAGTGCATCCAATGATGTTGTTATAATAAATGACTTCGGGAGAGACCCACAAGGTATTTACGAAAGATATATAATTAATCAAAAACTAGAATTAGGTGATTATAATGGTGCTAACCCAACACTAGGAGACGGCACACTTCGAGTAATCATCACATATACAGTTAGAACTTTCGGAGCTTAATAAATGGCAATATCTATAAAACTAAACCCACAATCGTGGGTTTCTTTTTTTTAACTATATTTGTAGAAACTAAAATTAAATAAAATGAAATTAACATCAGAAGAACTAGAGCAGTTCACAACAGCAAGAAAAGAGTACTCAGAGTTGAGAAGCCGTCTGTGTGACATCACGTTATCAGAGGAGAGACTTAAGACAGACAAGCAGCTTACGCTTATGAACATCAGTGAGTCTACGTCAGTATTATCAGAGATGCACGCATCACTTCAAGAGAAGTACGGCGACGGAGCAATCAACATGCTAACTGGAGAGGTGTCATGATAATCAGGAAGATATCAATAGGGAACGACCTGCTGAACGCCATGCACTACCAGGTAGGTAAGAATGCGATGGGCGGAACGGCTGTTATATCTGACATCATAAAGAACAGTGAGGGGTCATACGACATCTACGTTCAGCGTGAGGAGGATGGAATCCCAGAGGTTATCATGTGGAAGAACATCGGTAACACGGTGGCTGTGTCTATAGAGTACAACCTAGAGTTCTAGACATGACATCACCTAACTACTTCATTATAAAGCCATATAATGGGGTTAGGTACGACAACATAAGAAAATTTGGTGACGTTGAGTTTATCGTGTCGTCCTCTATTGAGGATCACACGGTGACCAACCGACTAGCCACTGTCATATCTACTCCAGACTGGTACAACGGACCTATATCTAAGGACGACGTAGTGGTCGTGCATCACAACACGTTCAGGCTTTACTACAACATGAACGGCAACGAGACTAGCGGATGGAGTTACGTAAAGGACGACGTCTACATACTAGACTACGAACAGATCTACCTATACAAGAAGGAAGGTTCTAGCTGGATGGCTACGTACCCTTACTGCTTTATTAAGCCACAACGGAACGACGACTCGACGACTGTTCTTAACCACTACGTAGAGAAGAACCTGTACGGAACAGTTGAGTTCAAGCCTGAAGAGGTTGACACCGTAGACGTTGGTGACGAGATATCGTTCAAGCCAGGGTCAGAGTACGAGTTCAAGATAGACGGAGACAAGCTATACAGAGTAAAACTAAACAACATATGTCTGAAGATTTAAAGGACAAGAAGAACAGGGTACTGGTCGCAGCTGAGAAGGCTGTAGATGAGTTAATCAAAGTCCTTGAGATGCCCATACTTACGTCTAGTGAGGAAGACCTGACGGCTGACAAGATGAAGAACGCTGCGTCGGCTAAGAGGCTTGCCTACGAGGATGCGATATACATGCTAGAGAAGATCGAGGCAGAGAGGAACAAGCTAGACATAGGAATCATACCAGTTGTGACGCTTGGAGCTAATGGATTTGCTGAGGGTAAGATTAAGAAGAATGGAAGATAAGTACGCACTATACAGGATACTGGACGACCACATCTCAGCCCAGACTATCAGACAGAAGAACAAGGCTAGGTCATGGAAGTACGGCTACGACAAGGAGTACGACGTGGTGGTTATATCTAAGACTGGAGAGATAGGTCAGGTGTACGAGATAGAGGGCTTGATAATAGCCCTTCCTAAGGTGTTCGAGAACATAGAGTCTGTAAACAACAAGTGGGTTCCTTCAGAGTACCCGAAGGAGCTACAGCGCATCAAGACATTCTTTGACTGGAACAGGTTCGACAACGAGTTCAAGTCTAAGTACGTCGACTACATCGAGGAGGAGTTCGACAGGAGAGACAAGGGCTACTGGTTCATTAACAACGGCAAGCCGACATACATAACTGGCAACCACTACATGTACTTGCAGTGGTCCAAGATTGACATTGGACTGCCAGACTTTCGTGAGGCTAACAGGATATTTTACATACACTGGGCTGCGTGTGTAGCTGACAGCAGGTCGTTTGGTCAGTGCTACCTAAAGAACAGACGTTCTGGGTTCTCGTTCATGTCGTCGGCAGAGATGTCAGACACGGCAACGCTTTCAAGTAACTCAAAGCTAGGTATACAGTCCAAGTCGGGATCCGATGCCAAGACGATGTTTACGGATAAGGTGGTGCCAATCGTTAACAACTACCCGTTCTTCTTTAAGCCACTTCGAGATGGTATGGACACGCCAAAGACTGAGATATCGTTCAGGCTACCAGCGTCCAAGATCACTAAGAAGAACATGAACGAGGAGAACACTGGAACCATTGAGGGACTAGACACTATAATTGACTGGAAGAACACGGCAGACAACTCATACGATGGGGAGAAGCTACTAAGACTAATTGAGGATGAGGCTGGTAAGGTCGAGAAGCCTAACAACATACTGAACGGATGGAGGATTAGAAAGACGTGCCTTCGTTTAGGTAGTAAGATAATTGGTAAGTGCATGATGGGGTCAACCTCTAACGCACTTGCAAAGGGTGGTGAGAACTACAAGAAGATGTTCAACGACTCTAACGTCAACATGCGTTCTAAGAACGGTCAGACAAAGAGTGGTTTGTACAGTTTGTTTATTCCTATGGAGTGGAACTTCGAGGGCTACATCGACGAGTTCGGGTTCCCAGTTTTTGAGGACCCTAAGAAGCCAGTACTTGGTATCGACGGAGAGATGATCGACATTGGTGTTATCACTTATTGGGAGAACGAGGTCGCAGCACTAAAGAACGACCCAGACGCATTGAATGAGTTCTATCGACAGTTCCCTAGGACGACCTCTCATGCGTTCAGGGACGAGTCTAAGCAGTCTTTATACAACCTAACGAAGATATACCAGCAGATTGACTATAACGACTCTCTAATAAAGGACAGGGTACTAACAAGGGGTGGATTTAGTTGGAAGAACGGAGTTGAAGACTCAGAGGTCATATGGACGCCAGAACAGAACGGACGGTTCTTGGTGTCGTGGATACCACCGACAACACTTAGGAATAAGGTTGTAAAGGACAGGCACGGAAACAGACAGCCTGGAAACAAGCACATCGGTGCGTTCGGGTGTGACCCTTACGACATATCAGGTGTTGTAGGTGGTGGAGGATCTAACGGTGCACTGCATGGTAAGACAAAGTTCCACCTAGAGAACGAGGCTCCAACAGGTCAGTTCTTTCTAGAGTACGTGACAAGGACGCAGACCGCAGAGATATTCTTTGAGGACGTTCTGATGGCTTGCATATTCTACGGCATGCCTATACTTATAGAGAACAACAAGACAAGGCTGTTGTACCACTTCAAGAACAGGGGGTACAGAGCGTTCTCACTAAACAGACCAGACAAGCACATATCCAAGCTGTCAAAGACAGAGATAGAGCTAGGTGGGATACCTAACTCGTCAGAGGACGTGAAGCAGGCGCACGCCTCAGCTATAGGGTCGTACATTGAGGAGAACGTTGGGTTAGACTCGGAGGGTACGTACAGAGATCCAGACGACATGGGTGACATGTTCTTTACCAAGACGTTAGAGGACTGGGCTAAGTTTGATATAAACAATCGTACCAAACATGATGCATCCATTAGTTCTGGTTTAGCCATTATGGCTACACGTGAGTATATCATTAAACAGCAAACTGAAAATACGAAAATTTTGCTTAATTTTGCAAGGTATGATAACAGCTCATCAAAAAGTCAATTCAAGAGGCAATGATTAAACCAACAATAAGTGTAAAGAACGTACCATTTCCAAACCAGATGGCATCAGATACAGAGAAGTCATCACAAGAGTATGGGTTGGCAGTTGCTCGTGCTATTGAGGGGGAGTGGTTTAAGAAGACGACAGGAAATTCTTGTAGATACTACGACCAGGCTAACGACTTTCACCAGCTAAGACTTTACGCTAGAGGCGAGCAGTCTATCCAGAAGTACAAGAACGGGATGGCGGTTGATGGGGACCTATCATATTTAAACCTTGACTGGGCTATCGTTCCTATCATACCTAAGTTTGTTGACATCGTTGTCAACGGCATGCAGGACAGGATGTACGCTATCAAGGCAGAGTCACAAGACATTTCGTCAGCAGAGAAGAAGAACCTATTTCAAGAGACTGTAGAAAAGGACATGGTCGCTAAGGACTTCCTTAAGCAGTCTAAAGAACAGTTCGGTGTTGATGCGTTCAACGTACCAGAGGACGAACTTCCAGCTGACAACGAGGAGTTATCGATTTACATGCAGTTGAAGTTCAAACCTAGTGTTGAAATTGCTGAAGAGGTTGCTATCAACACTTTGTTTGAAGTCAACGAGTATGAAGACTCGATAAAGCCAAGAATAAATTACGACATCACAACTATAGGGATCGGTGCTGCAAAGCACTCGTTCTTGCCAGGTGCTGGCGTTCAGATTGACTACGTCGATCCAGCTAACCTAGTGTACAGCTACACTGAAAAGAATGACTTCTCTGACATCTATTACGTAGGAGAGGTTAAGCAGATACACTACACAGAGCTAAGAAAGATTAACCCAAGCATCACAGACGAGGAGCTACAAGAGATTAAGAAGTGGGGTAACGCTTGGTACAACGACTACACTATCATTGGTCAGCTACAAGACGACCCGTTCAACTCTGAGATGATCTCCGTCCTATACTTCAACTACAAGACAGACAAGAAGTTTGTGTGGAAGAAGAAGTTCTTAGACAACGGTGGAGAGCGAGTGATAAAGAGGGACGACTCTTTCAACCCTCCGACTGACACAGAGGAGCGTTTCGAGAGAGTTGAAGCAATAAAGGACGTGTGGTACGAGGGTGTGCTTGTTCTTGGGTCTAACATGCTTATTAGCTGGGACCTATCTAAGAACATGGTGCGTCCAGAGGCTGCAAGTCAGAAGGCTGTATGTAACTACGTCATCTCAGCACCTAGGATGTACAAGGGCAGAATCGAGTCTATCGTGAAGAGAATGATTCCATTCGCTGATCAGATTCAGTTGACACACTTAAAACTACAGCAAGTTCTTTCGAGAGTTGTGCCAGACGGTGTGTTCATTGATGCCGACGGTGTAAGTGAGGTTGACCTAGGAACTGGAGCAGCGTACACTCCACAAGACGCACTGAACCTATTCTTTCAGACTGGCTCGGTTGTAGGACGTAGCTACACTGGAGACGGTGAGTTTAATCAGGCACGTGTTCCAATCCAACAACTTAACAGCTCAAGTGGTCAAAACAAGATGCAGGCACTTATTGGTGCTTACAACTACCAACTAAACATGATACGTGACGTGACTGGTCTCAACGAGGCTCGTGACGCATCGACTCCAAACCCAGACGCACTGGTTGGACTTCAGAAGTTGGCAGCGTTAAACAGTAACATCGCAACAAAACATATCCTAGATAGTGGACTATCTATAACTAAGAGACTGGCTACATGCTTGTCACTTAGAATTGCTGACATATTAGAGTACGCAGACTTCAGAGACGAGTTCGCTATGCAGATCGGTAAGTACAACATCACGATACTTGAGGACATCAAGAACTTGTATTTACACTCGTTCGGTATCTTCATTGAGCTTGAGCCAGACGCTGAAGAGAGAGCACAGCTAGAGGCTAACATTCAGATGTCACTTCAACAACAACAGATCGACCTAGAGGACGCAATAGACATCAGGATGGTTAAGAACCTGAAGATGGCTAACGAGATCCTTAAGATCAAGAGAAAGAAGAAGCAGAAGGCTCTAGAGGACAGACAAGACATGCAGTCTCAGATTCAGATGCAGACCAACATGCAGTCACAGCAAGCTGCCGCAGAGCAGAAGCAACAGACGGCACAGATTGAGGCACAGTCTAAGATCGCTATTAAGGAGGCTGAGATGCAGTTTGCAATCCAGACCTTAGCAGCAGAGGTTGCTAGTAAGAAGGAGTTGATGCAGTTAGAGTTCGACTACAACATGCAGCTTAAGGGCATCGAGACTGAGAACCTAACAAGGAGAGAGGATAAAAAAGAAGAGGCTAAGGACAAGAGGGTTGACATACAAGCTACGGCTCAGTCAAAGCTAATTGACCAGCGTAAGAACAACCTTCCTCCAGTAAACTTTGAGAGTAACGAGGACAACCTGTCAGACTTTGACTTGTCGTCATTTGAACCTAGATAAATGGGGGTATTACTTTTTTAGTTAATTTTGTAATAATTAAATCAAATATAAATGGAAGGATTAACGTTCAAGAAGGTAGACTACGAAGACAAGTCTATCGCTGAAAAGGAACAAGAGGTTATTGAAGAGGTGGTTGCTGATGAAGTAGTTGCTGATGAAGTAGCAGAAGAAAAAATTGAAGAAGCTCCAGTCGTTGAGTTAGATGACGACGCAGTTCTTTCACATATTAGAACAAAATACAATAAGGAGGTAGACACTATCGATGACTTATTCAAGGAGAGAGTAATCTCTGAGGAGTTATCTGACGACGTGGCTGCGTTCAATAAGTATAAAAAAGAGACGGGTAGAGGTATCGAAGACTTTGTGAACTTACATAGAGACCTAGATAAGGTAGACCCAACAAAACTGTTATCTGACTTCTATAAAGAAAACGGAGACGACGAAGAGGACGTAGAGTATCGAATGAGAAAGTTCAGGTACGACGAAGACTTAGACTCTGAAGACGAGATTGAAGAAAAGAAGATAGCACTAAAACAAGAGCTAAAGAAGGCGAAGAAGCACTTCAATGAGCAGAAGGAGCAATACAGCACATCCCTTGAGTCAAGAGAACCGCTAGTACCAGAGGCTGATAGAAATGATTACGAGTCCTACAAAGCAAATAAGACCAAAGTTGCAACAGAGCAAGAGGAACAACTTAAGAAGTCGAATTATTTTGTTGAAAAAACTAATGAGTTGTTTACCGATAGTTTCGAAGGTTTCGAATTTAAAGTAGGTGACGACAAGGTGGTATATAAGCCAACAGATATGAACGCTGCTAAAGCACAGACTGCATTGACAGATCTTATAGGATCATTCCTAGACGAGAAGGGATATGTTAAGGACGTGGAGAAGTTCCAAAGAGCGATGATGATAGCTAGTGATCCAGAGAAGTTCGCTAATTTTTTCTCAGAACAAGGAGCAGCAAAGGCTGTAACAAACTTTGAGAAGGACGGAAAGAACATCGACATGGTTAGAGGAGCTTCAGTTCCTTCATCTAAGTCTTCTGGACTACAGCTTAAAATGGTAAACGATGGTAATAATAGTAACAAGTTTAAAATAACAAAACGCTAAAAATTAGAAAACATGGCAGGATCAATTAGTTTATCTCCAGGAGTGGATTTAACTCCTAGTTCAGTGCAACAAGCACTACAAACAAATTACATTAGTGAATTTGATTACTTGAATCAGTATCTTCCAGAAACTGACAAGAACGAGTTCGAAGGATACGGAAACCGTACAATCACTGGATTCTTACGTAACGTAGGTACAGCAGAGATTCCTTTTTCATCTGACTTAATTAAGTGGTCAGAGCAAGGACGTTTGCACACTAAGTACACTACAGTAACTCCAGTATCACCAACAGCTGGAGATGATACAGTAACGTTTGATATTGGTTCTGGAGTATGTAACTTTAGAGCAGGACAAGTTGTATTTTTATCAAACAACGCAGGTACTACTTCTTACAGAGCTATTGTATCTGTTGCTCCAGTATCTCCTAACTTAGACCAATTTACAGCTAAATTTTATAATGGATCAGGTATTGCAACTGGAGACGTTGCTGCTGTATTTACTGCATTCGTATATGGTTCTGAATTTGCAAAAGGAACTGACGGAATGAAGGGTTCTTTAACACCAGAGCCAAACATCTTTGATGTTAAGCCAGTTATTATTAAGGACCGTTATGAGATCTCAGGATCTGATATGTCTCAAATTGGCTGGATTGAAGCTACATCTGAGAACGGTGCTAACGGATTCTTGTGGTACGTTAAGGCTGAAGCTGAAACACGTTTACGTTTTGATGATCAAATTGAGATGATGTCTGTTGAGCATACTGAAGCTGAAGCAGGATCAGGAGCATTAGCTGCATTGACTGGTGGATATACTATCGCAGGTACACCAGCTGCTGGATCTCAAGGTTTATTTGCTGCAATTGAGGAAAGAGGAAACGTATGGGCTGGAGGTAATCCAACTACACTAGGTGACTTCGACACAATTGTTGAGCGTCTTGACGGTCAAGGTTCTATCGCTGAGAACACATTATTTGTTAATCGTGCATTCTCTTTAGATGTTGATGACATGTTAGGTGCTCAATCTACAGCTACTGGAACATCTTACGGTATGTTTGATAATGACAAGGACATGGCTTTGAACTTAGGATTCACTGGATTCCGTCGTGGATCTTATGACTTCTACAAGTCTGACTGGAAGTACTTGAATGATGCTACATTGCGTGGTGGATTAGTAGGTGGTTCAGTTAATGGAGTTTTAGTTCCAGCTGGAACAACTACAGTATACGATCAAGTTCTTGGTCAAAATGCTACTCGTCCTTTCTTACACGTTCGTTACAGAATGGCTAACAAAGAAAATAGAAAGTTGAAGACTTGGGTGACTGGTTCAGCAGGTGGAGCTTCTAACAGTTCTTTTGATGCTATGTACATCGATTACTTATCTGAGAGAGCACTTTGTACTCTTGGTGCACAAAACTTCTTCAAGTTTAACGCATAACACCTAATACAAGAGAGGAGTAGAAATATTCCTCTCTATTTTTTTTAATTCTAATTTAATAATAATGAAAAAACAGATTGAACTAAAGGACCGTACCTATGTACTGTCAAACGACATGGCTCCACTGAGCATGTACATTGCATCTAAGGATGGAAGACGTAGCAGGTTGCTATACAACGACCCAGAGACTGGTAGGAATAGATCTATGCGTTACTCACGTAACCATGCATCACCATTTTTAGATGAGCAAGACGATACAGCTATCGTTGAACCAATAATTTTCTTAGAGGGGGTATTAAACGTACCAAAGACTGACAAGTCAAAACAAGATTTTTTAGCTATTCATCCTGGCAATGAAGCTAATGGTGGTGCAGTTTTCTTTGAGTACGACCCAGAGGTTGAGGCTCAATCAAGAATGGAGGAGTTAGACCTTCGAACAGATGCTATCATTGCTGCAAAACAGTTGGACTTGAATACTATGCTAGGATTAGCAAGAACGTTCTTACGTGGAAACGTTGACAAGATGTCAACTGCTGAGGTTAAGTATGACCTAATGCGATACGCAGAGAACCACCCATCAGAGTTCTTAGATGCTATTGGAGATCCAGATATGGAGCTTAATAACTTAGCGTCTAGAGCAATACAAGAGAAGGTAGTTACAATTAGAGGAGACAAGGATATTTTTTATAACCTAGCTGACAATAAGAAGAAGATTCTTACAGTTCCTTTTGGAATGAAACCAGTTGATGCGTTGTCGTCTTGGTTACACTCTGACGAGGGGTTAGATTTCTTTAAGGTTCTTGAGAACATGTTTGCAGAATAATTAGTACCTTTATACTTTATAAACCCATAAATTTTTAAAAGAATGGCACAATTTTTATCAATCCCAGTTGCTAATATTGCAGACAGCGGAACAGCATCAGAAACACAAGTAGGCAAGTTAGTTGATGATGGACAGAATTTCTTAACAACAGTTGCTATTGGAGATGTTGTACACAACACTACTGACAACACTTACGCAACAGTGACTACAGTAACTAACGACACTACTTTAGTTTTAAGTGCTGACATCATGGCTGACACTGAGACATTTGTAATTTACTCGGCTACGTCTTACACTACACAGTTGATTTCTGCTAGAAACATTTCTATCGTAGAGCAGTTAAGTGTAAACGCTGTTACTGTACTTTACAGTCTAGGATCTGGAGCGGCAGATTTAATCACAATCACACACGCCACTCAGGCTACTGGATACGCAATGAGAGATGCAATTCAGAACGCACTAGTTCAGGCATATGTAGTTAAGAATGCACCTGACGTTGTTATTCCAGTTTCTGTTACTAAAACAGTAATAGGTATCGGTATAGCTTAATTATTAGTATCTTTATATTTTCAAACCCATAAATTTTAAAAGACATGGCACAATTTTTATCAATCCCTGTAACATCTGAAGGGAATCAATTAATCTCTGCAAGAGGTGTACTATTAGTAGATTCAGCAACTAGTACTGCTACTACAACGACTATCGCTTATTATGGCGGAAAGGTTACTACTTTAACACATGCGGCTGCTGTTGCATTTGATGTACGTGACGCTATTCAAGACGCACTAGTGTTGGCTCACAAGCCTACTAACGCTCCTGACGTAGTTATTTCAGTAACTATGCCTAAGGCAGTAAGTGGTATTGCAACTGCATAATCACTGTCAGACACATATTAAATTAAGGCACTGCTTCGGTAGTGCCTTTTTTATTATCTTTGTATAAATTATAATCAATGATCGACAGCGTTAGAAATACAGTACTATCTATCATCAGCAAGGATAATAGAGGTTTCATAACTCCATTCGAGTTTAATCTGTTTGCTAAGCAGGCTCAGATGGAAATATTTGAGGACTACATATACACGTACACCAACGCCATGAACAAGCAGAACGCTCGTATGAATGGCACTGGATACTCAAACATAGTTAGAAAGGCTGAGGAGGTTCTAGATATATTTAGACCAGACCCGTTAACACTTGTGTACGCTACATCAGTGTTCACTCTTCCGTCTGACCTATACCAGACACAGACCGTTATATATAACGGTTCAGTAGAGGTTGACAAGGCACCTAGCAACATCTTGAACTTACTAACGTCAAACATGACTAGTCCTTCTACCACGTACCCAGTGTACACTCAGTCTGGTGGGTCTATAAAGGTGTACCCTTTAACTATAGCCTCTGGGATAACGTTGGACTACCTAAGAGCACCAGTTGACCCTAAGTGGACGTGGTTCACTCTTGCGGACGGTGCTCCAGTGTTTAATCAAGGAGAGCCTGACTACCAAGACTTTGAGTTGCCATTGGCTGACGAACCTAGGCTAGTTGTCAAGATACTTCAGTACGCTGGAATATCAATTAGAGAGGCGGACATTGCTCAGGCAGCTGCTTCAGAGGAGATGCAAGATAAACAAGATAAACAATAATAGATGCCAGTTACTCCATACCAGTACTACTCAGACCCATCAAACTACGGGTCTTACCAGTACACCACGTTAGCGGATGTTGTTAACAACTTCATGATAATGTACGTCGGAAACGACAAGCAGATAAACAACGTCAGAAGACACGAGATAATTTTCTACGCCAAGGAGGCTATAAAGTTGCTCAACTTTGACGCCAAGGTGAAGCCAGTTAACTCTATCGAGCTTGAGGTTGGTGACGACTTAAAGTTCATCCTACCGTCTGACTACGTGAACTACATACGCATATCAATTAACGTTGGTGGCACGCTAAGACCTTTGTACGAGAACAGGATGGCTAACACGGCTGTAGGTTACCTTCAAGACAACAACTTGAACTTGTTGTTTGACGTAAACGGTAACGTGCTTACTGGCACATCTAACCTTGACCTGTCTAGAGTTAACCAGACTCAGTACAACGGACCTGGGATATATGACGGATGCCTTGGTTGGTGTATAGACGACTGCTGGTACTTCGGATACAGCGTGGGTGCTAGATACGGTTCAGACACTAGAGATATGTCGGCAGGACCGTCCTTTAGGGTAAACAACGGAGTGATAGACTTCTCGTCTGGAATCGCTAACCAGTTGGTTGTCCTAGAGTACATATCTGACGGCATGGCTAACGGTGTAGACTCTAGCATCAACGTTCATAAGTTCGCTGAGGAGTTCGTCAACAGATACATCAAGTGGAAGATACTTAACGGCAAGGCAAACGTCCCAGTGTACGACAGAAAGTTAGCACGTGACGAGAAGCAGGCAGAGTTTAGAAACGCAAAGTTAAGACTTAGCGACATTCACCCATCAAGATTACTTATGAGCCTTCGTGGACAGAGTAGACAATTAAAATAATATGGCAGATATCACTAATAGTTTTGTAGCAGGAGTAATGAACAAGGACCTAGACGAGCGTTTAGTTCCAGAGGGCGTGTACCGTGACGCATTGAATATTGACGTGGACACAGACGAGGGCTCAAACATTGGGTCAGCTAGAAACTCACTAGGTAACAC
>Ga0049081_10000714_pt1 | contig 12631 bp, 10 predicted proteins | sample GreLakmeER78MSRF_FD_66717 | JGI IMG/M metagenome (GOLD analysis project Ga0049081, IMG submission 66717) | Freshwater lentic microbial communities from great Laurentian Lakes, MI, USA - Great Lakes metaG ER78MSRF | ecosystem: Environmental > Aquatic > Freshwater > Lake | place: Great Lakes...
CCAATGCGAACATTTTCACTGATTTTGGTTTGCGGACGCAATCTTGCAAATGGCCCAACAACAGAGCCAGATCCGATCTCTGCCCCTTCAATATGACAAAAAGAACGAATCTCAACATTTTTTTCTACCACAACTTGCGGGCCAAAAACAACATGAGGATGAATTGTAACATCGGCAGCTATTTTAGTATCATAAGAAAAATAAACTGATTGCCAATCAAGCAAGGTAACGCCTGCATCCATGTGCTTTTTGCGCAAATCATTTTGCTTGATTGATTCAATTTTTGCTAATTCAAAACGAGAATTTACACCCAAAACTTCATGCTCATCAGTTTTGATAAAACCGCATTTTAAGCCCTGATGGCAAGCGATTCCAACAATATCAGTAAGATAAAATTCACCGGCCGCATTGTTGCTTTTTACTTTTGCCAAAAGCTTATCGAGCCAAGCGCCCCGCACCGCCACAACACCAGAATTACAGAGAGAAATTTTGCGCTCTTTGGCATTGGCGTCTTTAAATTCGATGATTTTTTCAAGATTGCCATTAACATCTACAACAAGACGGCCGTAGGCGTTATCCTCTTTAGCATCAAAACCCAAAACACAAAGTGCATTGCCATCATTGATTTTTTCTAGCATTGCGCGCAGAGTTTTTTCGTGGATTAACGGCGTATCACCATATAAAATCAAAAAATTTTCTGCTGGTTTTTTAAAATTTTTTAACCCAGTTTTAACCGCATCAGCCGTGCCTTTGCGCACTTTTTGCAAAGCGAAAGAAATTTTTGCCGCAGGATGTTGAGCAATAACCAAATCTTCAAAAACAGCAAAATCTTCAGAAACAACAATTGAGATATTTTGCGGTTGCAATTTTTGCGCCTCATCAATCACCATGTTTAACATTTCGCGGCCAGCAACTTTGTGCATTACCTTTGGCAAGTCAGATTTCATGCGGGTTCCCTTGCCAGCGGCGAGGATGATGATTGATAGGTTTTTCATTTCTAGTTTGCTCTTTTATCAACCAACTGATTCTTCGCAATCCAAGGCATCATACCGCGAAGCTTTTCGCCTGTAGCTTCAATTGGATGAGATTTGCCTTTAGCGCGCAAAGCGTTGAAGTTTTTATTGCCACTTCTGCTTTCTGCCATAAATTCTCGCACAAATTCTCCTGATTGAATTTCGTTCAAGATTTTTTTCATCTCTGCCTTAGTTTCAGGCTTGATGATTCTAGGGCCGCGCGTAACATCGCCATATTCTGCGGTGTTAGAAATTGAATAGCGCATATTGGCGATTCCACCTTCATAAAGCAAATCAACGATTAATTTCATCTCATGCAAGCATTCAAAATAAGCCATTTCTGGTGCGTAACCAGCTTCGGTTAAAGTTTCAAAACCCGCTTGAATCAAGGATGTAACGCCTCCACACAAAACCGCTTGCTCACCAAATAAATCAGTTTCGCATTCTTCTTTAAATGTGGTTTCAATAATACCAGATCTGCCGCCGCCAATTGCTGAAGCGTATGAAAGAGCTAATTGCAAGGCTTTGCCGCTTTTATCTTGCGCAACTGCAACTAAACATGGCACACCACCTTGTTTTTTATATTCACCGCGAACCGTGTGCCCTGGGCCTTTTGGAGCAACCATAAATACATCCATATCAGGACGCGGCTCGATCAATTTAAAGTGAATATTTAAACCGTGAGCAAAGGCCAAAGACGAACCTTGCTTCATGTTATCTTTTAGATCTTCATTATAAATATCTTGCTGAAATTCATCCGGAGCCAAAACCATTACAATATCAGCCCATTTAGCCGCATCAACATTTGAAAGCACTTCAAAGCCAGCATCTCTAGCTTTTGGGGCCGAAGCTGAACCTGCGCGCAATGCGATTTTAACTTCTGCAACACCGCTATCTTTAAGGTTTTGTGCGTGTGCGTGGGCTTGGCTACCATATCCAATAATCGCAACTTTTTTTGCTTTGATTAAATTAATATCAGCATCGCGATCGTAGTAGACTTTCATTTTTGACTCCTAAATTTTTAATAAATATGCGCTGCAGTTTTTATAAATAAACTGACTTAATCGCAATTTTAAGTTATTTTTTAATTCAAATCAAGCAGACAAAGCTATTTTTTATGTTGGATGAGAATTTTTAGCTAAAAACTGGTTGCTATATTATTGATTTATCTTAATTTTGCCGACACATTGATAGTTTAATTTTTTTTAAAATGAAAAACCTACAAAACAAAAAAGCTTTTTCTCTAATCGAGTTATCTATTGTTCTTTTGATTATCGGAATCATCATCGCCGGCATTACTCAATCAAGCAGATTGATCAAGCAGTTCAAATTATCAGCAGCACGCAACCAAACACAAAGCGGCCCCGTATCTTCAGTAAAAGATTTGGCGGCATGGTTTGATACCACATCAACAACTAGCTTTATTGATGCAGAAACAGAAGATAGCGCGTTAGTTACTGGTGGCAGCGCCGTCAGTAATTGGTACGACATCAACACCGCTTCATCTATTAAGCGCGATGCTTTCAGTATGCTTCTCCCCACCGCACAACCATCTTATTACGCAAGTTGCATAAACGGATTACCCTGCCTTAGATTTGATGGCATCGATGATTCATTGGGATTTGACGGAACATTTTTAGTTGGCACTGATTACACAATTTTTGTGGTTGAACAAAGAAGAACCGCAACGGCACTTTATTTTCTTGGAAAATCAGCCGCGCCATCAACCAATACCGCTTTAGAATTTGGCTATTCAGCAACTTCTGCGGTGCGTTTTGCCCAAGGCAGCTCGTCTAGTCTTTATACAGTTGGATCAACTCCTGCAATTGCCCCTTATTCACAACCGACGCCAAGACTTCACTGCTTTGTAAATGCTACAATTGCTAATGGAGGAGCCTCTTTTGCGCATTATTTAAATGGATCAGCCACCGCTTCTACCTTAACATCAGTTGGCACGCCCGCTTTAAGCACATTAACCGCTTATGCAGACGCTACAATTGGCTCTAGCCACAATGGCGCCGCTCAAACTTATTTTAATGGCGATCTTGGAGAAATAATTTTTTACACTCGCGCCTTAAAAGCTGAAGAAAGAGTCGCGGTTGAGGATTATCTTCTTAAAAAATGGGCAATCACTGGTTTATAGTTTAGAATTTATTGTTAATATTAAACCCTCGCAAGGCTAGAATCTCTAGCAATCTTGCGAGGGTTTTTTTGTATATTTATGGATAAAATAAAATCACTAATCAAAAATAACGGATCACTATCGATCGCCGATTTTATCAATGAAGCAATGTTCAACCCGCTTCACGGCTATTATCGCACCAAAAAACCAATTGGCAAAAAAGGTGATTTTATTACAGCGCCCGAAATCAGCCAAACTTTTGGCGAGTTAATTGCTGCCTATTTTCTCAATTTTATTTTAGCTTCAAATAAAAAAATTGCCTTGGTCGAAATGGGCGCCGGCCGAGGCACTTTATTTCACGATATTATTTTTACAATTTTTACATTAACTAAAAAACTGGGACAAGAGCTTGATATTAAAGAGCGCGTATCGTTTCATATTATTGAAATCAGTGAATCTTTAACAAAAATTCAGCAAGAAAATTTGCAAGATTGCGGCGTGGCAATCAACTGGTATCAAGATTTTGCAAGTTTTAAAAAACAAAATTCTGATTGCGAAATTTATTTTTTTGCTAATGAGCTTTTTGATTGTTTTCCAACTCATCAATTTATTAAAACGGCTAGCGGTTGGCAAGAAAGAATGGTTGGAATTTTGGAAGATGAATTAGTTTTTTGCGCTGAAAATTTTAATGTGATAAAAGATAAAATGGTGCAAAGCCTTGCGGATCAATACTTTGCTGATGATGCAAATTCTACCGATCAAAAAATTAATGATGCGACTGATAAAAAATTAATAGCAGAAAATGCAATTTTTGAACATAGTTTTGCTGCAATAAATTTTATGAATGAACTTGTAAAAAGCCTTAAAACACAAGGTGGAATCGGCCTAATAATCGATTATGGCTATTTAAATCCACCACTAAAAAGCACTTTGCAAGCATTAAAAAATCATCAATATCATGATGTTCTGCAGGATGCTTACGAGTCTGATATTACTACTCTAGTCAACTTTTCTGCACTACAAAATTGTGCGAAAAAATTTCAACTAAATTCATCACTGATAACTCAAAGAGAATTTTTGTTGAGCCTAGGAATCGAAGAGCGAAGAAAAATTTTATGCGATAAAAATGATGATGGACAAAATTCTGCTATTGATCGATTGATAGATCGAGAGCAAATGGGCGAGCTGTTCAAATGCTTGATAATTTGGAGTTAGGGTTTATAATTGGTTTGGTTGCTTTAAGATCTTGCTTCCATGACAACTGGATTGAGATTGTGCTTCCACGATAAATCATAGGAGAGGAAATCAATTTATTTCGCGCGCAAGCACAGCTACATAAATCGACTTCCTCTCCTATGATTTATCTACAACGAATAATGCGACGAAGGCTTTTGATAGCTGATAAATCAAGCATGTATAAAGCTTTAAAAAAATGAATGTAGTGGGCAAACAAAAAGTTTATCATTCGTAAGATAAATGACCTACTGCTGATTGGCTGGGAAGAGGGTCTGAGGCGAGTTCTGCGCTTCATCGCAAGCTATGCTTGCTTTAATCAGATGAACGCGGTGTCTGAGCAGCAGACCCTCTTCCTAGCCAATCAGCAGTAGGTCATTTATCGCCAAGCGAGATCTATAAACAAACTATATAAATGTTTTCTATAAACGATTTATATAAACAGAGTATAAAAATTTATAAATTACAAAGATGAAACAAGCATCAGAATCACAAAGCGAAATCACCAAAATACTGCAACTAGCAGCCTACGATGCCAACACCAGAAACGATTGGCAAGTTGAAGAAGTATTGCAAATTTTCAACCTCCCTTTCAACGATTTAATTTTTAAAGCCGCCGAAATTCACCGCCGCTTTCACGATGCTAACAAAATTCAAATTAGCACTTTGTTAAGCATAAAAACTGGCGCCTGCCCCGAAAATTGCAAATATTGCCCGCAATCCGCCCATTATGATACCGGCCTAGAAAAAGAAACAATGCTCGGATTAGATAAAATTCTTGAAGCCGCCAACGCCGCTAAACAAGCAGGTGCATCGCGTTTTTGCATGGGAGCAGCTTGGCGCAGTTTGCATGATCGTGATGTTGAAAAAATCTGCAATATCGTCGATGCCGTAAAAAACACTGGCCTTGAAACCTGCATGACTCTAGGGATGCTAACTGATTCACAAAGTAAAAAGTTAAAAGAAGCGGGCCTCGATTATTATAATCACAATATCGATTCTAGCGAAGAATTTTACTCTGAAATTATCTCAACTCGCAATTTTCAAGATCGCCTTAAAACCTTACAAAATGTGCGCGAAGCAGGTTTAAATGTTTGCTCTGGCGGCATTGTTGGCATGGGAGAAAAGCTCGAAGATCGCGCTAAAATGTTAATAATTTTAGCCAATTTGCCCAAGCAGCCAGAATCGGTGCCGATCAACATGCTAGTAAAAGTTAAAGGCACGCCACTCGAAAATGTTGCAGATCTTGATCCATTTGATTTTATTCGCACAATTGCAGTAGCGCGAATCATGATGCCGCAAGCAAAAGTTCGTCTTTCGGCAGGAAGAGAAAATATGAATGAACAGGTTCAAGCCTTGTGTTTCTTGGCTGGAGCCAATTCTATTTTTTATGGCGAAAAATTGCTAACTACTTCAAATCCAGAAATAGAGCGCGATCAGAAGCTTTTTGCTAAACTTGGAATTAGCGGAGAATAATTTTAATACTAACTAATAAAACAAAAATATGTCTAAAATCGAAGAAAAACTTACTAGCCTTGGAATCACTATTCCACAAGCTGCAGCACCAGTTGCTAATTATGTTGGCTTTGTAAAAACTGGCTCACAAGTTATAATTTCTGGCCAACTTCCCCTTGAAAATGGTGAGTTAAAATATGTAGGAAAAGTTGGATCACAAATTAGTCCTGAAGATGCTAAAAAAGCGGCTCGCCTTTGTGCAATCAATTTAATTTCACAAGTTAAATCAGCTTGTGGCGGCAATCTCGATAAAGTTGTGCGTTGCGTTAAACTTGGAGTTTTTGTTAATGCCGATGCAACTTTTACTGATCACCCAGCAGTGGCTAATGGCGCCTCTGATTTAATGGTTGAAGTTTTTGGAGATGCCGGCAAACACGCTCGTGCTGCGGTTGGATCAGGGTCTTTGCCTCGTGGCGTTGCTGTTGAAATTGATGCAATTTTTGAAATTAAAGAATAATTATTTCAAATTAAACAATGAGGTTGTAAGATTAAACCTAGTTTAAATTATGGCAGGCGTAGCTCAGTTGGTTAGAGCATTGGTTTGTGGTACCAAGGGTCGCGGGTTCGAATCCCGTCGCTTGCCCCAATATCTAAATTTTTACGCAGCATATGCTGCGCCCCGCCTTGCGGGAATTCCCCATGCCCATCAAAAAATGGGCGATTGATTGAAATATAATTAAATGGATATAATTTTCTTCGCAGCAGTTTCGATATTTATATTTTTTAAACTGCGAGCAGAACTCGGCAAAATTTCTGATGAAGAAAAAACTAAAATCACCGAAAAAATAAAAGCTGATCGTGAAAAAATCATCACTATTCAAAAGCAAATTTCTGGCGTTGTAGAAAAAGCAATCGAGCAATCTATCGAGCAACAAAATCAATCTAACGAAAAAATTCTCGGCAAACTTTCTGATTCTCTTAAACAAAATCTTCTGCAAATTTTTCAACGCTGCAACATCACTGCTGAATTTTTTATCAATGGCACAAAATCATGCTTCGAAATGATCATCAAAGCCTTTGCTGATAAAGATCTAGCGACTTTAAAGTTTTTACTCTCTGATAAAATCTATGCTGGATTTGAAAGTGCAATTTTGAAACGCGATGCTGAAGAGAAAAATCTTTGCAGCAATTTAATTGCCATTGAAAAAGTAGAAATTTTAGAAGCAATAATCACTGATGAAAAAGCTTTGATAACAGTAAAAATCACCTCGAGACAAATCAATTATTTTACTAATAAAGCTAACGAAATAATTGAAGGCAAAAAAGATGAGATTCAAGAAATGCATGATATTTGGACATTTAAAAAAGATTTAAATTCAACGAATCCAAATTGGATTGTATCTACAACGGGATAATTGTAGAAGATTTTTTTAAATAAAATTCTACAGCACAATAAAATAATAAATTATATGAAAAATTTTACAGACAAATCATCTCTAAAAGTTGGCAACAAAGAATATAAATATTATTCATTGCAAGATGCCGCCAACAAGCTTGAGAAAGACATTTCAAAACTACCTTACAGCTTAAAAATTCTACTCGAAAATCTAATCAGAAATTTTGATGGCGATATTGTCAATGAAAACCATATTTCTAGCCTAATCGATTCAGTAAAAAACCCTGAAAAACGCATTGAAATCGCTTTTTCACCAGCACGAGTTTTAATGCAAGATTTTACCGGAGTGCCTGCGGTTGTTGATTTGGCGGCGATGCGCGATGCTGTTAGCAAAATTGGAAAAAACCCTGCCAGCATTAATCCTTTGGTGCCTGTTGATTTGGTGATCGATCACTCGGTACAGGTTGATTCTTTTGGGTCAAAAGATTCCCTCAAAATCAATGTTGATATGGAGTTTGAGCGCAATCGTGAACGCTATGAATTTTTAAAATGGGCACAAAAATCCTTCAATAATTTTCGCGTTGTTCCACCAGGAACCGGCATTTGCCACCAAGTAAATCTTGAAAACCTTGCGCGCGTAGTGTGGGATAAAACTGAAGATGGTGAAACAATCGCCTATCCTGATACAGTAGTAGGGACAGATAGTCACACCACAATGATCAACGGCCTTGCAGTTTTAGGCTGGGGCGTTGGCGGCATTGAAGCAGAAGCAGCAATGCTTGGCCAACCTATATCAATGCTCATTCCAGAAGTTATTGGTTTTAAACTTAGCGGCAAGATGAAAGAGGGAATCACCGCGACAGATCTGGTTCTAACCGTCACAAATATTTTGCGCAAAAAAGGTGTTGTCGGAAAATTCGTTGAATTTTTTGGCCCAGCACTTGCCAATTTAAGTCTTGCAGACCGCGCCACCATTGCTAACATGGCCCCTGAATATGGCGCAACTTGCGGAATTTTCCCCATCGATGCTGAAAATATAAAATACCTCAACCTTACAGCCCGTAGCGAAGAAAACATTGCCTTAGTCGAAAATTATGCTAAAGCGCAAGGATTATTTGTTACTGATTATAATTTTACCCCAGATTTTAGTGAGGTTATAGAGCTAGATGTTTCAAAGGTTGAAGCCTCATTAGCTGGTCCAAAAAGACCGCAAGATAAAGTTATATTAGAAAAAGTTAGCGAATCTTTTGATGTTATGTTTAAAGAACTCGGCAACGCTGAAAATAAACGCACGCAACTCGCAGAAATAAACTCTGATTTTGGTGATGGCGATGTGGCTATTGCAGCAATCACCTCTTGCACCAACACCTCAAATCCTTCAGTTTTAATTGCTGCCGGTTTAGTAGCAAAAAAAGCAATCGAAAAAGGCTTAAAAGTGAAGAGTTTTGTTAAGACTTCAATCGCCCCCGGATCACAAGTAGTGAGCGAATATCTCGAAAAATCTGGCTTGCAAAATTATCTTGATCAGCTTGGTTTTAATGTTGTGGGATATGGCTGCACAACCTGCATCGGCAATTCTGGTCCATTGCATGATAAAATCGAAGAAAACATCAAGGCAAAAAATCTTGTTGTTGCCGCAGTTCTATCAGGAAACCGCAATTTTGAAGGGCGCGTCCATCCTTTAGTTAAAGCAAATTATCTTGCTTCACCTCCCTTAGTTGTGGCTTATGCACTTGCAGGAACAGTAAAAATCAACCTTGCAAGCGATGCAATTGGCACCGATAAAAATGGCAATCAAGTTTTTCTCAAAGACATCTGGCCTTTAAAATCAGAGATTGATGCCTTGATTAATCAATTTGTAACTCGCGAAGTTTTTGCTAAAAAATATTCTGATTTGTTTAAAGGTGATGAGGCTTGGCAAAAAATTGCTACCGAAAAATCAAGCACTTATAGCTGGGATAAAAATAGCACTTACATTCGCTTGCCCAACTTTTTTGATGATCTAAACCAGTCTAATGCCAATGAAATCAGTGGTGCAAATGTTTTGGGGATTTTTGGCGATTCAATTACAACAGATCATATTTCTCCTGCCGGCAATATTTCTGGCACTTCGCCAGCTGCAGTTTATTTAAAAGATCACGCCGTTACACAAAAAGATTTCAACTCATATGGCGCAAGGCGCGGCAACCATGAGGTTATGATGCGCGGCACTTTTGCCAATGTTCGTATTAAAAACGAAATGCTTGGCGGTGTAAAAGAGGGCGGATTCACTAAAATCAAGGACTCAGATGATATTGTTTCAATTTATGATGGAGCAATGTCTTACAAAGCAAAAAATATTCCTCTAGTAATTTTTGCTGGCAAAGAATATGGCACCGGATCTTCTCGCGATTGGGCCGCCAAGGGCACGATGCTGCTTGGCGTTAAAGCTGTTATCGCCGAAAGTTTTGAAAGAATCCACCGCTCCAACCTAATTGGCATGGGCGTTATGCCGTTAATTTTTAAGTCAGCCGATAATCGCAAAACTTTGCAACTAACAGGCAATGAAACAGTTGATATTTTAGGAATAAGCCCTAATATCAAGCCAAAGCAAGACATAAAATGTATCATCACCAAAAATGATGGCACAAAAATTGAGGTCATTTTAACATGCGGAATCGACACCAGCAATGAGGTCGAATATTATAAGCGCGGCGGCATTTTACAATATGTGCTAAATAACCAGATTAATTAAATTTTACGCAATATATGCAAATAAAAGTTAGTGGTTCAAATATGGATGTTGGCCAAGCCTTGACAACCTTCGTTGAAGAGCACATCGCCAAAGATGTAACAAAATATTTTGAAAAAGCGATTCGCGCTGAGGTGCATTTTTCTAAAGAAAAACATCACATGTTTAAAGCTCTAATCACAGTAAATGAAGGAGTAAAAGGCGGTATTATTGTTAAGAGTGATGCTGAAGCTGGCGATGCCCATGCCTGCTTTGTTGAAGCTCTGCAAAAGGCCGTGCATCAGTTGCGCCGCTATAAAGATCGCATCAAAAATTATCGTCGCAATGGCGGTGGTATAAAAAATGTTGAACCAGTTTACGAAAGTTTTGAAGTTAAAAAATATGTACTTCCTCCTTTGCCTTACGATGTATTCGCTGAGATGGAAGAAAATGAAAAAGCAGAAGAAAAACTTAAAATCGTTGAAGAAAAAATCACCAATATCGAAACCCTCACTGCTGATGAAGCGGTGATGAAAATGGATCTCGCTGACCTTCCTGCTCTAGTCTTTGTCAATAAAGATAATGGAAGAATCAATGTAGTTTACCATCGTAAAGATGGCAATATTTCACTAATAGACGTTAAAAAATAAACAATAAAACATGCAAGTATCAATTACCGGACGCAATCTAGAATTAGGAATCAAATCTTTCAGAAAGAAAACCCAAAAAGAAGGCATCATCAAAGAAGCGCGTCGTAGAAAAGCTTTTGAAAAACCTTCTGAAATGAAAAAAAGAAAAGCTGAAGAAGCTCTTAGCAGAAAGAAAAAAGGCAAAAGAATTGAATTTGCTTAGGATTTAGTTTTAATCGCCAGTTTCTGTGAATTATTTTTCTTTAGCTGGCGCTTAAAGCTATTACTAACTTTTCGTTTAAAAAAGTTAGAATACAGCGCCATCTTCGTTAATAATGATACCAAATTAACAAGTTCAAATGCTTTTAAAACTAAGCCACAAAGACAAATCTCTCCTTCTTCTGATCGCCTCTTGCTTAGTAATAATCTGGGCTTTCTATTCATTACTTTCAAATTTGCTTTTCACCAGCTCCAATATTAATAAAATACTAGCGCAAGATAATTCAAAAACACGCTGGATCAATGTTGAGCGCCCTCTTACTAAATCAGATTTAGAAGATCGCGTTATTCTGCTTAACTTTTGGACCTATGACTGTGTTGCCTGCATGCGCGTTTTGCCGCAAATCAAAGAGCTAGAAAGAGAATTGGGCAACAAGCTTACAGTTATCAGTATTCACTCTGGAAAATTTGATAACCAAAAAGATTTTAGCGCAATTACTAAAGCAACTTTAAGGCATGACATTACTCACGCCGTGGTTGATGATTCTAATTTAAAAATTTGGAATAGTTTTGCCGTTAAAGCTTGGCCAACTCTTGTTTTGATTGATCCTCGTGGCAATATCAAAAAAACTTATATATCTGAAAATGATACCGCCAATCTTTTCAATGATGTAAAAAAATTAACCAATAAATTTCGCTACGAACTCAATCGCGATAAGCTTCCTTTGTTGTTAGAAAAAAATAAAATTGCCAAACGCGTTTTGAATTATCCAACAAAAATCGAATATACTAAAAGCTTTCCTTTTAAAGCTCATAACGCGCCAGCTTTTTTCATTGCAAATAGTGGTCAAAATAACATTTTGGTTGTTTCGCTTTCGGGAGAAATAATCTGGCAAATTGGCTCAGGAAGAAGCGGTTTTCGTGATGGTAACTTTGAAACAGCCGAATTCAACATGCCTGAAGGAATGTTGTACGATGCTGGCAAACTCTATATTGCGGATAGCGGCAATCACTCAATTCGCTTAGTAAACTTTAAAGAGCAAACAGTTTCGACCATTGTTGGCACTGGTCGTAAAGGCTCGATAATTTCGGGAGAATCTATTGATACTAAAGATATTGAACTAAACTCACCTACTGATTTAGAATTTTATCCATCAGCAAATCATATCGCGATTGCCAATGCCGGAACAAATCAAATTTTGCAATATGATATTGTAAAACAAAAAATTTCTGCACTTGCTGGCAATGGCGATGAAGGAATTAGCGATGGAAAATATCCGCAAAATTCGTTGGCACAAACTTCTGATTTAACAGCTTATAATGGAAAACTTTACTTTGTTGATTCTGAAAGCAGCTCACTACGCGTGCTTGAAAAAGATGGCACCGTCAAAACATTAATTGGTAAAGGATTGTTTGATTTTGGCAATAAAAATGGCAATAAAAATCAAGCCTTGATGCAACATCCACTTGGCTTAACGGCAGACGATACGGGGATTTATATTGTTGATAGTTTTAATCATGCAATAAAAAAATACGATGTCACTTCGGGAGAAATTCGCACCATAATCGGCGGAATAAAAGGCGAATCTTTGGGTGGAAATGTTAGCACTAAATTTGATGAGCCAGAAGGAATCGTATCTGTTTTTGATCGCTTTTATGTTGTTGATTCTAACAATAATCGTATAGTAATAATCAGTCGCGGCAAACTTTCTTCAGAAATTCTAGATGTTCTGCCTCCTTTGCAACTGCCGAAGGAAGGCTTTTTACAATATCTGCCTAACCTCTATAAAGCTGATGAAATAAAAGTTGCCGATAAAGCAGTTACACTAAAAATTAATCTCAAAAAAGGCTGGA
>Ga0049081_10000715_pt1 | contig 12605 bp, 10 predicted proteins | sample GreLakmeER78MSRF_FD_66717 | JGI IMG/M metagenome (GOLD analysis project Ga0049081, IMG submission 66717) | Freshwater lentic microbial communities from great Laurentian Lakes, MI, USA - Great Lakes metaG ER78MSRF | ecosystem: Environmental > Aquatic > Freshwater > Lake | place: Great Lakes...
GGTCTTTTTGCCCTCATTAAAATAAACCCAAATAAGCACCAAGAATCATTCCGATGGTTGGCAAACTACTTCTTTACCACCTATGGCATAACAATGGATCCTGCCCCGGCTAACATCGTTTCAACAAGGTTTGTTTCTTATGATTCAGATATCTATATCAATAATAATTCAAAGACCGCAGGAACTATCACCGAGCAAAAGCAAAAGCCCAAGTCACTACCTATACATCTATCAGATGAAAAGGTTGCTGATTATGTCCAAGAGGTTGTGAATCGTGGAATCAATATCGCGCACTCTTATAAGGAATATCTTGAACTTGCCTTTGCCCTTGCAAATGGATTCGGTGAACAGGGCAGATATTACTTTCACCAACTCGCTTCCGTTTCAGATAAGTACAAACAATCAGATGCGGATAAACAATTTACTATCTGCCTGAAAGGATCTAATAAACCCGGCATAACAGTGGGAACTTTCTACCACATGCTTAAATCTGCCGGGATTGAAATCAAAAACGAGAATCAAGCACCAATCAGAGCTGTCGCACTTGGAAAGAAAGCAGGAAAGAAAAAGGAAGTAATCGTGGAGCAATTGGTGAAATTGAACAAAATGAAACCAAATGAAGCCATTGAATTTGTTGATAAAACTTATGACCGCGAGGATTTGACAGTCCAGTCAATATCAAAGGATCCTGAAAAGCTAATTCAAAACCTTGCCGAATGGATGAAAGAAACTCACCCCATCAGAAAAAATACCATCACAGGAATGATTGAAGAAGAGGGTATTGAAGTAAAAAAGGAAAGACTTTCAACGATATACCTGCAAGCTCGCGCCACTTTCAACACTCCAAATGTAACCTTTGAACTTTGCAACCATATTATATTTTCGGAATTTACTCCCGAATTTAACCCTATCACAGAATACATTGAGAATAACAGACACAGAACTTCAACAGGTAATATCCTCGCCCTGGTGAACTGCATTCAAACAGACACAAAGAACTATGATGTTTTTATAAAAAAGTGGCTCATCGGTATGATTGCAGCTTACAACGGTAATGCAGTGAGATATGTCCTTGCTTTGGTTGGTGGACAGATGACCGGAAAGACTGAATTTTTCCGCAGGCTGCTTCCTGATGGCATAAAAAGATATTATGCCGAATCTAAACTTGATGCCGGGAAAGATGATGACATCCTGATGTGCCAAAAACTTATTGTGATGGATGATGAAATGGGTGGGAAGTCAAAGCAGGATGAAAAAAGATTGAAAGAACTTACTTCCAAATCAATTTTCTCACTCCGCGCTCCATACGGTAGGCACAATGAAGATTTTAAAAGACTTGCCATACTTTGTGGTACTTCCAATGATACTGAAATCATTAATGATCCAACAGGAAACACCAGGATCATTCCAATCCAAGTGAATAAAATTGACTTTGATGCCTACAACGCCATTGATAAAGATGAACTCTTCATGGAAATAGTTAGATGCTTTGAGGACAATCACCAATGGAATCTTAACAAAGCTGACTTTGATATCCTAACAGAAACCTCTGAAAACTTTGAAACCGTTTCCGTTGAAAGAGAACTTTTACTGCAATTCTTTGGCCTTCCTCAACCTGATGGATTTGGTGAATGGTTATCAACAACCGAGATAAAAAACCATATTGAACTTAACTCAAAGCAAATTATTAAGGGTACTAAAAAATTGGGAATTGAACTAAAAAAAATCTACGGAAATATAAAATCTGTAAAAATAAATGGTATTTCTCTCAAAAAGTACAAGGTGGTAAGATTAAACCAAAATAACCCTACCACCTTTTCAACAATGCAAGCCTTTGATATTCAAGAGAATGCATTTTAAAAAACAAAAAGGTGGTAAGGTGGTAGGAAGAATGCCATATTACTTGCACAGCTTTTATATTGTGTTCTATTATAATATGCTATGCTACTTTAAGATACCTATATATATATATTTACTTACCACCTTACCACCTTTCGCTGTAACCCACTAAAATCAGTCATCGCGGGTGGTAGGGTAGTTTTTTTTCTTCCTACCACCATCCTACCACCCTACCACCTATGAATGAAGCAAAAATTCAGTTTGAAGTGTTCCAATGGTTTAATAATAATCATTGTCTTAAACATCACAACCCAAGAGGATTGATATTCTCTATTCCTAATGGTGGAACGCGTAACCTGCGTGAAGCTATGGCCCTTAAAAGTACAGGATTGCTCCCAGGTGCTTCTGACCTTGTTTTGATATTTGATAAAAAAATACTATTTTTGGAACTGAAAACGGAATTGGGTAAACAATCTCCACATCAAAAGGAATTTGAAGAAAGGATCACCAAAAATGGATTTAATTATCAGATTGCATACTCCACAACCGAAGCCATTGAAAAAATAAAGACTTTTTTATATTTATAGTTATGAACATTGATGATATAATTTTCCGAATAATTGATGGACAGACTTACAGGTCCATTGCAAAAGACTTGAATGTGCCTTTGAGTACCCTGTTTGATTTCATCCACAAACCCGAACACTCCGCGCGCGCGAGGGAAGCTCTCAAACTATCAGCTGATGTGATTGCGGACAAGGCAGAAGAAGTATTGAAAGAAGCCAAGGGTACTTTGACGGAGGTGACAAGGGCGAGAGAACTGGCACAATACTATAAATGGAAGTCCTCAAAAAGAAACCCCGGCACTTATGGTGACAAGGTAGATATGAATCACACTGGTGATTTGACCATCCGCAAGATAGAGGTGGAAATAGTGAAACCAAAAGACTATGGCAGTACCAACCCTGCGGATTAGGGCATCAGAAATATTTTTAAAGAATAAAGAGGCAGATTCATTCATAGTCCTCAACCAAGGCGGCACATCATCGGGAAAGACTTATTCCATCCTGCAGGTGCTATTGACTTTGGCACTATCTGAAACCTTGCATATATCGGTCTGCTCATCCACCATGCCACATTTGAAAAAAGGTGCGCTGAAAGATTGGATTGATATCCTGACTACTAACGAGATATACAACGAGGCAGATCACAATAAGACCGACCAGGTCTTTAAGATTGGCAATTCAAAGGTAGAGTTTTTTTCACTCGATAACCCCGGCAAGGCAAGAGGACCAAGGAGGGATATACTTTATGTCAACGAGGTGGATTTGGTCCATCAGATAACTTTGCAGCAGCTGATGCTACGGACAAGGGTAAGGGTGTACTTGGATTTTAACCCTGCCCCTGAATTTCATTATGTCTATGATGAGATTCAAACCCGGTCAGATTGCACCTTTATAAAGTCCACATACAAAGACAATCCATTCCTGCCGAGGCAGACAGTCCAAGAGATTGAAAGGCTATCGGGGAACGATTGGCAAGTCTATGGCCTTGGGAATCGTGGCAGCTTGAAAGGGTGCATATATACTCATTGGAAAACTATTGATGAGATACCTGATGGATGTGATGTCATTTATGGCCTTGACTTTGGTTTCAATGTACCCAGTGCATTGGTGAGGGTAGGAATAAAGGAGAATGACATCTATGTGCAGCAATTGATATATGAGCCACTGCTAACCAACTCCGATCTTATCAGGGCCATGGAATCATTGAACATTGGCAGGTCAGTAATATATGCCGATGCTGCCGAGCCTCAAAGGATTGAAGAAATATATCGAGCTGGCTACAATATCAAGTCAGCTGACAAATCACCTGGATCAGTCAAGAAAGGAATTGACAGCATTAAGGCAAGAGGGCTATACATTACGCAAGACAGCCCTGACTTGATGAAAGAGATACGGAACTACAAGTGGATGGAGGATAAGAACGGTCAGACATTGGAAGATCCTGTCAAGTCGATGGACCATGCCCTTGATGCTATGCGTTACCCTATCCATTCCCACTTAACCAAGCCATCAGGCAAATATCACATCTTATAATTTTACCCCCAAATTTATATTTATGAATATGAAAGTACCTCAAAATTGGTCAGAAATAACGATAGGCAAATATCAAGATTTGATTAGCCTGGAGAAATCCGATGATGTCATTCAGCAGGAAATTCAAATCCTATCTGCATTAACAGGCGAGCCTGAAAGTATGTTTGAGGATATGTCCGTTGAGGATTTAAAAGGACTAATTGGAAAGACTGCATTCTTATCCGACCTGCCAAACAGCAAGAAGATACCGAAATCAGTAAAGGTGGCAGGAAAAAGATTTACCATCAACTTGATGATTAGTGATTTGTCAGGCGGTCAGTACATCGACCTTATGACCTTGACAAAGGATGGCGGCAAGGTGATTGAAAAGATGCATGAGATACTTGCCATCTTCATTCACCCAATGGAAAGGCGTTTCTTTATGTGGATGCCTGTACCATACAGCGGTGATAAGCACAGAGATACTGCGGATTTCTTGAAAAAGAATCTGACAATGGATGTTGCTTACCCTATTGCAATTTTTTTTTGTCTGCTTTACGAGAACTTAATGGCCGGTATTCAGGACTATTTTCTAAAGAAAGCGGACAAGGAGATGGCGAAAGCGAAGAGGATATTGAAGAAGTCAACCAAGAAGAAGAAACCTACTTCCAAAAATGGGGATGGATTATAACACTGGATTCATTATCCCAGGGGGATCATTCCAAGTGGGAATATTACACCAACCTTGGGGTGATAGAGTTTCTGAATGTGGTATCGTTTCAAAAAGATAAAACAGAATGGCAGAGGAGTTTGAATCAGTAGTAGAAGTATTTAGGAAGTTTGGTGTTGATACGGTTTCAATGTTGCTTGCAAGCATGGATAAGCCAAGACCAAGAAAGAATGGCAAATCATATAGCGTAAACGCATCAAGTAATATGAGGCAGTCATTGAATTACCATGTTGTGACCTCTCCTGATATTACTCAATTCACCCTTGACTTCGGAAAAGCAACCTATGCCAAGTATGTCGATGAGGGCAGAGGACCAACCAAGCGAGGTGGGAATGGCTCATTATGGAGAAGTCTTGCCGGGCCTAACGGATGGATAGCGCATAAAGGAATTGCACCACCGATGACAGTGGTTTATAAAAAGCGGACCAAGCAAGGTGTAAAATTAGTGCGTAAGACATTCAAGGACATAAATGAGGCGAATGAGAACTTGGCCAAGATGATAGCAAGGAAGATACATCGCCAAGGAACAGAAGCAACACACTTCTATTCCGAAGTGGTCACTCCGCAGATATTTGATGAATTGAAAATCAATTTGGCAAAGGCAGCAAAAAAAGATATTAGCTTACAAATAAGGAAACAATAATGGCAATCACAATAAATCAAAACCCAAAGACATACAGCCCGGCATACAATGAAATCAACTTCCTTGTCACATCAACCAATGTGGCACAGGATAACTTCTTGTATGTTTGCGATGTGTACATTACCGGTGTCACTCCGACCTATTTCAGATTGAAAGCTGCGCAGGATCCAACGAGCAACAAGGCGGTATTCGATATTCATCGTATCATAGAGAACTATTTGACTACCAATATCGATAAAAGCACCTACGGATTTCAACGAAACACAGCATCATGGGTGGAATATACCTGTAAATTTGGGGAAGAATACGGATTGAGCAGCAGTGGAACAACGGTATATGCTGATTTAACGGTGGCATCTGCCAAGTATGCCTTCAATGGGCTATGGGATTTCCTTGAATTTACCCTTTACAACGATGCAAACTACCTATTGACAAGCTCATCAAGTCTATTTTTGACCTCATTGAAATCCAAAAGAGTGAGGAGCACCATGCATTCTTGGGCTCACTTTATGGCCAATGCTGCCAATAAGACCAATGTGATGAAGATTGTGGCAACATCGACAACTGGTGGGGTGACAACTACGGTGGTGGATAACGCATTCCCAAGCCCGGCAACGGTGACCAATGACAGATTCATGCGAGTAAGCACAGGCCCTGCCAATTTGAATCTGATTCCAGGTGGAAGTATATCCTTTGGGGCGCAGCCTATCATTCCAACTGACACTGCATCATACACCATCAACATTCAAACAGGGGCTTTGGGAACGGTGACATCTGAAACGCTGACATATACCATTGATGATGCCTGCACCAAGAATGATGTATTGGTATTTCATTGGCTCAATAAGTATGGCGGATTTGATTCCTTTGCATTCATCAGGGCCAATACTCAAAAGGCAGACATCACCAGGGCGAACTATAAAAAGCCAACAGGCACAATCAGTGGCTCAACTTATTCCTATTCCGCAGCGGACAATCAGAACACTGTCTTTGACACAAGGATAAAGGATAAGATTGAAGTGTTATCCGATTGGCTCACCGATGCTGAAAGTGTTTGGCTTGAGGAATTGGTCACATCTCCCGAGATATATCTTGACGATGCCACCTATGGCCTTGTGGCGGTAAATGTAGTGGATAAGGCTTATGAGAAAAAGAAAGCGGTAAGTTATAAGGCATTCAACTTGAAGCTCACATTTGAATATTCATTCATCAGAAATAGACAAAGAGGATAACATGCAGACAAAAATCAACTTACCATCTTCGGGAACTATTGACATGTATGATGACATTGCGGTGTCTTGTACTTATTCGATTGCGGACATTAAGGATCCTGACAAAAGGAATACAAGTTTCTCCAAGACCATCACCATCCCCGGCACGAAGAACAACAATAAGTTATTCGGACAACTCTTTGAGATTGGCATTGATGGCAGTTTCAATCCAAATTTAAAAACCCCTTGCAATCTAACTGTTGACAATGTTATAATCATGCGAGGCAACTTGCAGCTGCTAACGGTCAAGAAGATTGACAATGATAAGATTGAATATGACTGCACCATCATTGGGGTGACAGGTAATATCTTTGCCGAACTATCTGACAATAAATTGGAATATCTTGACTTGTCAGAATATGACCATACCTATAATGCAACTAATGAATCTAATTCTTGGGCATCGAGTATCATCAAGAATGGCAGCTCTTATGCCTTTACTTTGGGAGAGGGATATGTTTATCCTCTAATCGATTATGGTGATGATAGTCAGCATATAAAATGGTATGTGGTGAATCTTATTCCTGCGGTATATGCCAAGACCTATCTTGATAAAATCTTCAAGTATGCAGGATTCACATACAATTCAACATTCTTAAACTCAACTTTTTTCAAGTCATTGATTATTCCCGGCATACCCGGCACATTGACCGATGCACAGATAGCACTAAAAGAATGCAGGGTAACACCTATTGGAACTACTAATTATGGGAACAATAATGGTGGTGTTGTGCTTCCATTGCAAGATGATAGCAGTGGATCAAACTATGATCCTGGCAATTGCTTTAACACAACTTTTTATGCCTACTATTCACCAACCAACACCACGCAGGAGGTTGAGGTAAACATCACTGCAAAGGTAAATCTTGGAACTCCACCTGTTGGGGCTACCCAATATAATGGATCGATAGGATTTCAGGTATTGATATATAAGGTTGATGTATTAACAGGAGTGAACACTATTATCAGCAATGCGCCATTCACAACGCAGCCCATAACAAGCCCAAGATTACCCATCCCACCAAGTAACACCACAGCGAGTTATGATTATAATGTCAAGACAAAGGTAATTTTATTCACTGGGGATTCTGTTTATGTAAAGATTAGGACTAACAATAATTTTATCTATTGGTATAATGCGAGCAATGTATTGATTTCAGGAACACAAACCCAATTGCTCAATGTGGAATCCACATCATACTTCACCAATCGAATAATCAACAACACTATTTCGGAGGGTGATACCATGGTGATAAATAACACCATACCAACGGACATCTTGATGAAAGATTATTTGATGAGTATAATCAGAATGTTCAATCTTTATGTTGAGCCTGATGCGGATAATGCTAATCAGCTGAACATCGAGCCGAGGAATACCTTTTATTCCACTGCCGCACCACTTGATTGGACTGCAAAACTATCCTTGGACAAGCAGCTTGAAATTAAGCCGATGGCGGCACTTGATGCCAAAACATACAAGTTTACATACAAGCAGGATGATGACTACTACAATGCGCAGTATAGTGGCAAATACAGCCAAATTTATGGCGAAAGGATTTGGGATGTGCAGAATGAGTTTCTAAAGAATGAAAAAAAGATTGAAGTAATCTTTGCGCCAACACCTTGCGTGAACTTTAACAACTCCGACAGGGTAACCCCTGCCATCTATGCGAAAGACAATGCAAATGTAATCACAAAGAAAACAGGCAAGCTCCGCATCTTATATTATGGTGGGTTGATATCTTGTCAAACTGCCTGGAAACATGCTTATAGTAATACCTACTTTAATTACTCTTTTTACCCTTATGCCGGGATGATAGACCATCCAACCAATCCGACATTGGACTTGGGTTTTGGTGCAGTGAAAGAAGTTTACTTTACCATCAAGAAATGGCCCACTGCCAACCTTTTCAATACTTACTATAAAACATTCATTGAAGAAATATCTGATAAGGATTCTAAAATAGTGGTGGCATATTTATATTTAACGATAGCAGACATCAATCAATTGGACTTTGGTAGATTGATTCACATCGATGGCATCAACTATCGATTGAATAAGATAATCGACTTCAATCCAGTATTGAATCAGCTGACAAAGGTTGAATTATTAAAAGCTAAAAATCAAACAGCATTTACGCCAAAGACAGGAACGGTCAGAGGTGGAACTAAAACAGCACTCCCGGAATAATGGTAAACGAAGAATACAACCCAATATTTGCGCAGGATCAAAACACTTATCCTGATGGCAATATCTACTACCCAATGAATGGCCAAGTGGTCTTGGGGAAAAACAATAACATTGATCCCAAATCCTCATTCATCAATGTGCAGGGGAATGACAACTTTATCGGCCCTGATTGCACCTATATTTCTTTGGTCAATTCATCGGGATGCATTGTCGATGGTGGGGTGAATAATGTCAGCCTTGTCAATTCATCAGGGGTAACGGTGTCTGCATCTAATTATACAAGGATAAACAATTTGGATATTGATGCAAAATCAGTGGTGCAAGTTATAGAACTTGAAATATCCCCTGCGGAATTGATGACATTTGTTTCAGCACCTGTTCAGATACTTCCTGCACCTGGTGTCGGAAAAGCTATTGAGGTAATGTCGGCAATGGGTTATTATTTGTTTAATACAACTGCGTATGATAATATGAGTACAATTGTCATTGGTAATTCAAATCTTGCTTCAGGAGGGCAGCTGCAATCCAATGCATTAATCATGACATTTCCAGCATCAATCATATTTCGTTTTGGCATTGACATAAATTTCTATTATTTAGAAATGCTTGAAAATGATCCTTTATATATCAGCTCAATTGGTGTTGATCCAACGGTTGGTGATGGCACTTTAAAAATTTATTTGACTTACAGAATAGTAACTTTATAGCAATGGCAGATGAAACAATAGGGATTGATATAATCCTAAACGCAGGCGAGGCAGCAACAAGTGTCAAGGAATTAAGGCAGAGCATTAAAGACCTACAAAGTGCAGCGTTAAAAGCAGGATCAGAGGGAAATGAAGCTCTCGCCAATAAATTCGCCAAAGCAGCAGGACAGGCCAAAGACAGGATGGCAGACTTGAAGGACCAAGTCAATGCCTTTGGAGATACAGGAAGTAAGATTGGTGCGGTCACAGGATTTGCAAGAACATTAGCAGGTGGATTTGCAGCTGCGCAAGGTGCTGCCGCTTTATTTGGTAGCACATCAAAAGACCTTGAAAAAACATTGCTAAAAGTACAAGGTGCTTTGGCATTATCTCAAGGCATATCCGAATTAGCACAGGCAGGCGAGCAGTTTAAGATTATGAAAGCTGTGGCCATCGATGCAATGAAAGGTATTAAGGCAGCCATCGGAAGTACAGGTATTGGCCTTTTGGTTGTTGCACTGGGAACGATTGTGGCATATTGGGATGACATTAAAGGATTGGTATCAGGTGTAACATCAGAGCAAAAGAAACTTAATGAGGAAGCGGATAAAAACGCAACAGCAGAAGAAAAGAAACTGAAAGCCCTGAATGCCTCTGACAATATTTTGAAGCTGCAAGGAAAGTCCGAAAAAGAAATATTGCAAATAAAGATTGCGCAAGAAGATGCCATGATTGCTGCTCAAAAGAGGCAGATTGAAATGAACATTACAACTTTGCAAGCGCAGATTGAAGCTGAAAAAAGGAACAAGGAAATCCTTGAGGGATTGGTAAACTTTATTTCCTTGCCTATTACTGCCTTGCTCCGTACCATTGATATGGTTGGTCTTGCACTTGGAAAGAATTTCAACTTGATGGGGCAGTTTCAAGATATGACTGCAAAATTAGTGTTTGATCCTGATAAGGTAAAAAAAGAGGGTGAGGCTGCAATTGAAGAACAAAAGCAGAAACTTCTTGAAATACAAAATACTCAAGCAGGTCATAAGATTGCAATTAATAAGATTGATGATGATGCGACAGATAAAGCAAAGGAAAAAGCAGATGCCGCAGAGAAAGCACGAAAGGAAAGAATTGATGCATCAAATAAAGAAATTTCAGATGCTCAAATAGCAGCGGATGAAGCAAATGCTAAATTAACTGATGAAAAATATATTGCTGATCAACAAGATCAATCAAAAAGAGATCAGGATGATATTACAAAACATATTGATCAAATATTAAAAAAGAGGGCTCTTGATAAAAAAGATGCAGAAGATAAGATAAAACTTGAAACAGCGGTAAGGGATGCCAAAATATCTATTGCACAAAATACATTAACATCACTTGGAGCCATTGCTAAAATAGCAGGGCTTAATGGTCAGGCAGCTTTAAATTTTCAAAAGACATTGGCACTTGCACAAATCGGAATTGATACTGCAACTGCTATCTCTGGACTTACAAGGATATCATTTAGCCCGACACATGCTGACAACCTTTTAAATCCATTAGCACCTTATCTAAAACTTGCGGCAGGGATAACATCAATCCTTGGAAGTATGGCATCGGCTAAAGCATTGCTATCGGGATCAGGAGGGGCGGCACCAATTATGCCATCATTTGATGCAGGTGGTGGCGGTGGCGGTGGCTCTGCTCCATTAACTCCTACATCTTCCAATGTCGGAAGCACATCCACAACCATCAGCGAATCAGGGCAGGCGGTAGCACCGATGGTTGTAAAAGCCTATGTGGTGGAAAGTGAAATGACACAAACCCAACTCCATGTCAAGTCGATTGTGGACAAGTCACAATTCCCTTAATTATAAAAAAAGCACCTATTTTATATTTTTAGATATGATTCGCAAACTACCGATTTACAAAATCAGGATTAATACAGAAGATACTGGTGTTGATTACATTGCTCTTACTGATGATCCGGCAATTGAAAAGAACTTCATGGCTTTCAATAAATTTGAATCCTTTAGCGATTACCCTGAATCAGCGAAGAACAATGCTGCAAGAGGTATCAGATTGAACGAGGAATTGGGGAATAAATGTGCAACTCAAGTCGGTAAAGTTAGGGGGCAACAAATTGCCAATGGCGAATCATTATCGGAAGATACAATTAAACGAACTTACTCTTATTTGTCGAGAGCAAAAGAATACTACAACCCCAATGATCCTCTAGCGTGTGGTACTATTTCTTACTTGTTGTGGGGTGGTGAAGAAATGTTGGGATGGTGTGAGCGTAAAATCTCAACTTTCAAAAAAACATTTGCAATACAAAACGAAGAAAAAAGGATTATTTCAGGGCCTTTGATTGTGGCTAACTTGCCAATCTATCGCAGGGATGAACAGGGTGAATACTATGTGGTATTCGATGCACCAACAACCATGGAGATTGCTCAAAAGTTTTTTAAACTTGGATATCAAAATAATGTCAATCTTAATCATGATCCATCAAAAAAGCCTGATGGGGTATATATGTTTGAATCCATGATAATCGATGCAAGCCGAGGCATCTCAACTCCAAGCGGATTTGAAACTCTGCCCGATGGCTCTTGGTTTGGCTCATTCAAAGTGGACAACGATGCAATATGGCAGCAAGTTAAAGATGGCACATTCACAGGATTCTCCGTTGAGGGGCTTTTGGGCTTTGATTATGTCAAAGAAACCGATGAGGACATCCTTTTGGAAATCATTGACCTGATTCAATCTATGTAATGAAATTATAAATTATCAATTCACATTATACTTACAATTAAAAAAGAACAAAAATGGACAAATCAATTGTCGAAAGACTTAAAACTTTGGTTGCAAAATTTGACACTACGGAAGCCCCTGCGGCATTTGCTGATGTTACTTTAGCTGATGGCACTGTCCTCTCTTACGAGGGTGATATGCCTGTTGTTGGTGCAAAAGTAATGCACACAGATACAGCAGGCGTTCAAGGTGTTGCTGCCGATGGAGAATATCAATTACCTGATGGCACAATGCTAACCGTTGCAGGTGGTTTAATTACCGAAATGCACACGATGGAGCCAGGTGAAGAAATGATGGGATCTGACAACTCTGCCGCAGAATTGCAATCCTTATTGGATAAATTGTTTGGCGAAATGTCAAAACAAATT
>Ga0049081_10000717_pt1 | contig 12580 bp, 10 predicted proteins | sample GreLakmeER78MSRF_FD_66717 | JGI IMG/M metagenome (GOLD analysis project Ga0049081, IMG submission 66717) | Freshwater lentic microbial communities from great Laurentian Lakes, MI, USA - Great Lakes metaG ER78MSRF | ecosystem: Environmental > Aquatic > Freshwater > Lake | place: Great Lakes...
TCATAACCAGACACCGCTGCACCACGGCTATGAAAAAACCTGGCAATGGCACTCATGCCTATCCCTCCTATTCCAATGAAATAGGCCTTGCGGATAGCTGCTATGTCAATCAACTCAACCATTTCTTTTATTCAATATTTGGATGATATGCTCGGCAATGACCATATCAGCATTTTTTACATAAAGTGATGAAGCTGCATGTCCAAAACCTGTGCATTTTTCTTTGTCTGCTACCAAGTCCAGTAAAGTTTCAACAAGGTCCTGATCAGCAGCATGATCAGACACCATCAATGCTGCACCATTGTTGACCAGGATAGAAGCATTGACTGTTTGGTGATCTTCTGCCGCGTGAGGATAAGGAACAAGCACAGATGGTTTTCCACATGCACAGATCTCTGCCAATGCAATGGCACCAGCCCTTGACACAACTACATCAGCTGCTGCATAAGCATAGTTCATCTTTGTGATAAACTCGGTAACACATACATCTTTCCTGTTCCTGATTTCAGCAGACACCAATTCCAGGTTTCCTTTTCCCGTCTGCCAGATCAACTGAACACCTGCTTGAAAAAATACATTGATTTGTTGGGCAATGGCATTGTTGATGCTTCTTGCGCCAAGGCTACCACCAATCACAAGCACTGTTGGCTTTCCTTCTTTGATGCCAAAAAATTCCAGTGCTTCTTCACGCAATACAGTTGATTCAACAATTTCCCTTCGCACAGGATTTCCTGTTCTAACCAATTTATCAGCAGGAAAGAATTTTTCCATGCCAGCCGTTGCCACCATGACCAATGCTGCTTTCTTGCCCAGCATGATGTTTGATTTTCCTGCGAAGGAATTCGCTTCATGCAGGAAAGTGGGAACGCCTTTTCGTTGCGCATATGCAAGCACAGGGAAACTTGAATATCCGCCCACACCAAATACAGCATCAGGTTTAAACGATTGGAAAATTTTTCTCACCTGGTAAAAACTCTTTACCAATTTAAAAGGAAGGCTCCAGTTCTTTAACAAGGATGCCCTGTTGAAACCGGCAATATCAAGCCCTTCAATGCGGTAACCTGCTTGGGGCACTTTTTCCATTTCCATTTTACCTTTGGCACCAATGAACAACACCTCAATGGATGGATCAATCCTGCGCAATGCGTTGGCCACTGCAATAGCCGGGAATATATGCCCTCCTGTTCCTCCTCCTGCTATGATAATTTTATTCAATTTCATTTTGCTTCGCCCTCCTGTTGCGTTTGGGGTGCTGCTTTCCCTTCCAATATTTCAACGTTTCGGGCAACACTCAAAATGATGCCAATAGACAAGCATGTAAAAAGAAAAGAACTTCCACCCATGCTGACCAAGGGCAAGGTGACACCTGTTACTGGAAACAGGTTCACATTTACCGCCATGTTGGCCAGGGCCTGGATCACCAGGGTAAATCCCAGGGCAAGCGAAAGAAATGCGCCAAAGGCATATGGGCATTTGCGCATGATCCTGATGCACCTGTACAAGAAAAGCAAATAGATCAAGAGCATCACCGCTGCGCCAAGCAAGCCATATTCTTCTATGATGATGGCATATATAAAATCAGAATAGGGATGTGGCAAAAAGTTTCGGGCTTCACTGTTTCCAGGGCCTAGGCCCATCCAACTCCCTTTTGCAATCGCGATTTTGGCTTGTTGCACCTGATAGGATGCTTCCGTTTTGTCTGCATACATGAAGCTCTGCACCCGTTTGATCCATGTTTCAACGCGTCCTTTTGTCAACGAAGCAGGCATGGGGTCTGCCTTTCCAGTCTCTTCATTGTAATACATTTTGGCGAAACCGATCAACATGAAAACTGGAATTGCAGCCAATAAAATGACCAGTCCAATATGCTTTAAACTTGCCCTGCCAATGAACAACAGAAAAAGACTTGTTGCACCCGTGAGCAATGCGGTGGATAAATTGGCCGGTGCAATCAAAGCACAGATGAGCAAAACAGGCAGTATGACGGGAAGAAATCCAGTTTTAAAATCCTTGATCTTGTCCTGGCGCTTGCTCAATTGTCTGCTGAGGTACATGAAGAGGCCAAGCTTTGCCAGATCTGAAGTTTGAAAAGTAAGGTTGATGATCGGAAGCTTGATCCACCTGTTGGCATCATTGAGGTTGGTTCCAAAAAACAACGTGTACAACAACAATGGCACAGAGATGATGAAAAGAATTTGCGCCACCCTAGAATAGAGGGTATAATTCATCAAGTGCGCAAAATAGATAATAGCAACACCTGCTGCAATGAACATGATTTGCTTGAACAAATAGGACTCTGTACTTTTTGACAATTTGTAGGCCAAGGTGCCTGTGCTGCTGTACACGGCAAGAAGGCTCACCATGGTCAGCAAAACCACAATGGCCCAAATGACTTTGTCACCGCGGGTTCTGCTGGAAATGCTTCCTAGTGAATATTGCTTGATATCTAATCCTTCTCCTTGCATCTTTTTAAATTATAGGTCCCTAACGGCTTTTTTAAACTGTTCTCCCCTGTCTTCATAATTTTTGAACAGGTCAAAACTTGCACATGCAGGACTGAGCAACACAACATCCCCTTTCTGTGAAACACCATAAGCGGCCTTCACCGCTTCTTCAGCACTGGCTGTATCAATGATGGTTGCCACAATCCCTTCAAATGCTGCATGAATTTTCTCATTGTCGATGCCCAGACAAACAATGGCTTTGACTTTTTCAGCCACCATCTCCTTGATCAAATCATAATCATTGCCTTTGTCCACTCCACCCAGGATCAGGGTAATGGGCTTGTCTATGCTTTCCAGCGCAAACCATGCACTGTTGACATTGGTTGCTTTTGAATCATTGATAAAATCAATCCCCCTTACGGTTGCAACCTTTTCCATCCGATGTTCCAGGCTCTCAAAAGAGGTTACTGCATCCCTGATGCGGTCCTTTCGTATGCCCACAACAGAGGAAGCAACAGCAGCAGCCATGGTATTGTACTGGTTGTGCTTCCCTTTGAGTGCAAAATCAAAAATGCTCATGGCAAATCCATCGCCATGCTTCACGTTCATCTGGCCTTCTTTGATGAAGGCGCCTTTTGGCAATTCTTTTTGCATACTAATCGGTAATGGTTTTGAAATGAATGGGTATTGTTCGAGGTACTTCAGTGTAACAGCATCATCAGCATTGTAGATGAAAAAATCCTCTTCAGTTTGGTTCTTAACGATGTTGAATTTTGCAGCAATGTATTTTTCGAAATCATGATCATACCTGTCGAGATGATCTTCTGTGATATTGGTAAGGACCGCCACATCAGGCCTAAAAGATATGATATCATCCAGCTGAAAACTGCTGATTTCAACAACATACAAGGGCTTGGGATCAATGGCTATTTGCCTTGCAATCGAATTTCCAATATTCCCAACCAGGGCACAATCAATGCCACCCGACTTGCAGATCTGATAAATCAGGGAGGTTGTTGTTGTCTTTCCATTGCTGCCAGTGATGCCAATGATCCTGCTTTCTGCCTTATGCCTGTATGCCAGCTCCATCTCACTGATGATGGGAATCTTTTTTGCATTGATTTGAACCACGATGGGGTTGCTGCTGGGTATGCCAGGACTTTTCATCACTTCGTCAGCCGAAAGGATTTTGTCAACAGTATGTCCGCCGCATTCAAAATCAATCCTGTTGGCCTCAAGCTCATGCTGGTAATGAGCTTTCATTTTCCCACCATCAGAAAGAAAAACATCATAGCCCTGCTGTTTGCACAACAGGGCAGCCCCTACTCCGCTTTCGCCGCCGCCCAATATGATAATTTTTTTCTTCACTGTTTTTCTATAAATGGATTATCTCATTTTCAATGACATGATCGCAAAAACCACAAACAACAAGGTTACTATCCAGAACCTCACAGCAATCTTGCTTTCATGGTATCCTTTTTTCTGGTAATGGTGGTGCAGTGGGCTCATCAGAAAAACCCTCCGGCCCTCACCAAATTTTTTCTTGGTGTACTTGAAATAACCAACCTGAATAACCACACTGAGGTTCTCAATCAAAAACACAGCACAGAAAAATGGTATCAACAATTCCTTCCGTACAATGATGGCCAAAGCAGCAATGATGCCACCCAGGGCAAGGCTTCCTGTATCGCCCATGAAAACCTGTGCCGGATAACTATTGTACCAGAGAAAGCCAATGCATGCACCAATCATGGCAGCAATAAACACGGATACCTCACCCAGATTGGGGATGTACATGATGTTCAGGTAATCGGCAAAGATCAGGTTGCCACTGGCATAGGTAAAGAGTGCCAGGCATGCTCCAATGAGGGCAGAAACCCCCGTTGCCAATCCATCCAAACCATCGGTGATGTTGGCGCCGTTTGAAACAGCTGTCACGATAAAGATGATTACAAGCATGTATACAACCCAGCCATATGATCTCAAAGAGGCCGGCAATAATTTTGCATAATTGAATTCATGGTCCTTGATAAAAGGGATAGTAGTCACAGGCTCATTGGCTTTTACAAAATACCGCACGCCTCCCTGGTACTTCACCTCAATGGCATTGGCTGGCTTGACCTTACCCTTGTATTCCCTCATCACCTTCACATTGTCATTGAACAGCAATGTAGCACTGATGATCACACCCAAACCCACCTGACCCAAGACCTTAAACCATCCTGCCAAACCATCCTTATCCCCCTTCTTGTAATTGACTCCCTGCCTTTGTGCCATGCGCTTGGAACGAAGTTTCAGGTAGTCGTCTACGAATCCAACCAGGCCTAACCAAATGGTGCTCAACAACAAGAGTTTGATGTACACCTTGTCTAAGTTTGCGAACAACAAAGTGGGTATCAGTATGCCCAGTAAGATGATGAAACCACCCATCGTTGGGGTACCTTTTTTTTGCTCCTCACCCTGTAAACCAAGCTCTCTGACAGATTCACCTACCTGCATTTTTTGCAGAAACAAAATGATGTGTTTACCATAAACCAAGGTAATAAAAAGGGAAAGCAATACTGCCAACATTGCCCGGAAAGTAATGAACTGGAAAATGCCCATCCCCGGAAAACGGAGCTGCTCTTGTATTAACCATTGATAAAGTTGATAAAGCATTTCTTTTTATTTATCGAGTTCAGTAAATGTTCTCACCAACACTTCCTTGTCATCAAATGGAAATCTTTGGCCCTTGATTTCCTGGTATTTCTCATGCCCCTTTCCTGCCACAAGAATAATATCATCCTCCCTGGCCATCATCACTGCGGTGCGGATGGCTTCTTTCCTGTCTTCTATCACCAATACTTTTCTTTGCAGCAAGGCATCCATTCCTTCACCCATCTCTTTCAGTATCGCAGCTGGATCTTCACTCCGGGGATTATCAGCTGTAAATATTGCCCGGGTACTGAATTCAGCTGCAGCATTTCCCATCAGTTTTCGTTTTGAACTGTCCCGGTCTCCACCGCATCCAACTACAGTAATGATTTGCTCACCACCCTTTAGGAATTTCTTGATTGTTGCAAGCACGTTGAGCAGCGCATCGGGTGTATGGGCATAATCCACAATGCCAATGATCCTTTGCTTTGGAGAAACCATGTAATCAAATCTTCCCTCTGCCCCAGTAAGGTTGCTCATGGTCTGCAGTACATCCAGTCGATCCTCTCCCAGGCAAATGGCTGCTGCATATACTGCCAGCAAATTGTAAGCATTGAATTCACCGATCAAACGGAAATGCACATCCTGCTCATTCACCAACATCTGCAATCCGGTGATGCTATTGTCAACAATTCTCCCCTTGAAATCTGCAACAGAACGAAGACTGTAGTAAAACTTATCTGCATGGGTATTCTGCAACATTACTGTCCCATTCCTATCGTCCATGTTGGATATGGCAAACGCGGCAGATGAAAGGCCATCAAAAAATTTCCTTTTGACCCTGATATACTCATCAAATGTTTTGTGATAATCCAAATGATCATGGGTAATGTTGGTAAAGATGCCACCCGAAAATTCAAGTCCAGCAATGCGTTGCTGATGCACAGCATGACTGCTTACCTCCATAAATGCATACTTACAACCTGCATCCACCATGCGCTTCAACAAGATGTTCAATGAAATCACATCTGGTGTGGTATGAGTAGAAGGTGATATTGTATCACCAATCATGTTGTTCACTGTTGAGATCAGGCCGCAGTTGGTATCCAGTACCATGAACAATTTGTACAGGAGCGTTGCTACCGTTGTCTTACCATTTGTTCCAGTAACTCCAACCAATTTCAAGTGTTGGCTTGGCTCACCATGAAAGGCATGTGCCATGATGCCTGCCGCTTTTGCAGCGTCATCGGTCTGAACATAATTCACGCCAGGCTGCAAATTGCTGGGAAGCACTTCACATACAATGGCTATGGCACCTTTCTGAATAGCAGCATCAATATAAGCATGTCCGTCCTGTGAAGCACCTTTGATGGCAATGAAGCAACTGCCCTGACCAACAAGCCTTGAATCAATCTGCACATCATTGATGGGCAGGTCAGTCCTTCCGGCCAATGACCTGATCCTCACTTTATACAATATGTCTTGCAATAGCTTCATGCGCATCATTCAATTGTACTGCCAAGATTCAAATAAATGGTTTGTCCCTTCTGAACAGCCGTTCCCGCAGGAATAGACTGCGATGTAACTTTTCCTTTCCCTGTAGCAATCACCTGCAATTGCTGGCGTTCAAGTAATTCCAGCGCATCTTTCAAACCAAAGCCTCTAAGATCTGGCATGCTGCCATGCTGGGTTGACCAGCTGCTTGCTGCCAAACTTTTTTCATTGGTCATCACCTTGCTCCATTCTCCTTTTTTCCCACCTTCAAGAATCGGTTTGCCAATTCCTTTGGCAATGGCCTTGAAATCGTTCGCAGAGCCACTCCACTCAGACTTGCTGCTGTCTGCATATGTTGGATGCTGGTAACTTGCATAGAGATCTGCATCAACGGTAAACAACTTGTTTGCAATCTCACTGAAAACTGGTCCTGCAATCTGTGCGCCATAATACCTTGGTGCAAATGGTTTGTTTTTGATCACTACAATACAGGAGTATTTGGGATTTTGAGCAGGAAAATAGCCTGCGAACGAGGATTGGTAGATATGATCGATATACCCCTTGTTGCCATTGGCAACCTGCGCTGTTCCCGTTTTTCCCGCGAGGGTATAAAAGCGGTTGAGCAAGCTCTTACCTGTTCCAGACAAGACAACACCTTCAAGACATGACTGTAGTTGCAACAGTGTTGACTTGCTGCAAATAGAATCACGTAGAACAGTAGTTTTGAACTCCTCCACCACTTTTCCATCCTTCATGATGGCATTGACCAGGTAAGGCTTCAACATTTTCCCATTGTTGGCCACAGCATTGTACACCATCAGGGTCTGCAATGGGCTGATGGAAATATTGTAGCCAAAGCTCATCCATGGCAGGGTAACATCACTCCAATTTCGTCCGCTTGGATTGGGAATAATGGACATGGATTCACCCAAAAGATTTATTCCTGATGACCTGTTGAGGTTCAATCGCTCAAGATGTGCAATGAATTTTGTTGGATTCTTGTAATAATGTGTTACTGCAAGCTTGGCCATTCCAACATTAGAACTCAACTCAAATGCCTGCTTGTAACTAACATTGGTATGGTTATGCCTTTCACTGTCCCATACTGTTCTGCCTCCAAAGTCCCATTTGCCCCCTTCGAGGTTCACAGGACTGTTCAGGTTGATGTATTGGTCCTCCAATGCAGCCAACATGGTGACCAGTTTGAATGTTGAGCCCGGTTCTGAACGGGTGATGGCATAATTGAAATCTTCCTTGTATGAGCCATCAGTCTGCCTTCCCAGGTTGGCAATGGCCTTGATTTTACCGGTCTTCACCTCCATCACAATGCAGGTTCCATTGAGACATTCATTGGTCTCCAGCATTTTCAACAATGCCTGCTCTGCCACATCCTGGATATTGATATCGATGGTGGTGATGATGTCTTTTCCATTTTCAGGCTCAATTGCTGAACCTTCCACAGGAACAAATGCACCGCCCGCAATCCTGCGCACAAGCTGCTTTCCGGTAATGCCTTTGAGCAGGCTGTCATATGTTTTTTCCAGACCAACATTGTTGCTGACCAAATTGCCCATCGAGTCGACATATTCCCTTGAAAGTCCGATTGTCCTGTTGGCCAACAATCCAAAAGGAGCCATCCTTTTTTCTTTTTCAATAAAAATGAACCCGTTCTTGTTTCGGTTCGACTTGATAAAACTGATATTTCTCAGCAATTGGTATTGCTTGAAATCAATGTTCTTTCTCAACAAATGGTAACGATCCTCCCGGTTGAAAACACCCATCAATTCATGCTTGTAAGCGCCAGGAGTGCCGCCGCCAAGGATGGCAGAAAGATAAATGGATAGACTGTCAATGGCTTTCTTGAACCTGATGCCATTTTTTTCCTGAACACCCTGAGAACCAAAATCCAGGTAAATATCAAAAAAAGGAATCGAGCTGCTCAGCATCCTTCCATCCTCACTGAAGATGGTTCCGCGCTCTGCGTCCATTTCCCGGTATTCGAGGTGCAGGCTATCGCTCAACGATTTCCAGTATCCACCTTCAATCCGTTGAATGAAGAGCGCCTTTCCAAAAATGCAAATGCCCAATACAAGCATCAGCAAATAGATCAGGTAACTGCGCCATAATATGTCTTTTTTTGTCTCCAACGCCTATTGTGGTTTAACCCCTTTATGTATAGATGAATCATTCAATGCAACCGGAGGTTCAAGAATTTCTTTTACTCCTGACACTGCTACCGATTTTACGACCTCAGATTGTTTTGTCATGAACATCCAATCCTTTCTCACCATCTTGAACTCGTATTGCAAATCCTTTAATTCTTTTGTTGTTCTATTGATATCCTTGATGGCCTTTTCCGCATGATGTCCGTTGTAGATATAGGCAACGGCCAGTGCGGACAGGAAAAGAAAGAATGGAACATTTTTCACCAACCAAACCTGGTTGATAAAAAACCATTTGATATCATTCTTCTCAAGCGCCATATTGTATTTTTTTTCTTCTTTTTCTTTTGTTTACTTTTTCACCGCTATCCTTAACCTTGCACTTCTGGATCTTGGATTTTTACTAACCTCTTCAGCAGAAGGCTCAATGGGTTTTCTGTTTAGGGGCTCAAAAGGAGTTGTGTTTCTGGTACCATAAACAGGATCAGCCACCTGTGCATCTTCATCCCCCGATTTGAAAAACTGTTTCACAATCCTGTCTTCAAGGCTGTGAAAGGTGATGACAGACATCCTTCCTCCAGGTTTGATGAGTGATGCAGATTGAACCAGCAGGTCTTTCAATGCAGCCAATTCATCATTCACTGCAATCCTGAGCGATTGGAAAACCTGGGCAAAATACTTCTTGGGGTTCCCCTTGACAACTGGAGCGATAACTGCCTTCAATTCATTGATTGTGCGGACCTGGCTTTTGCGACAATGTTCATTCAAGAGCAATGCAAGTGTTTTTGCGTTGGTAACCTCACCATATTCCTGAAAGGCCAACTGAAGTGTTTCTGCAGAAGACTGTTGAATGAAATCAGCTGCTGTCAGGGCAGCCGATTGATCCATGCGCATGTCCAAGGGTGCATCAAACCGAATAGAGAAGCCCCTGGATGGTTTATCAAACTGATGACTGCTAACGCCCAGATCAGCCAAAATACCATCCACTTCAGCAAACCCATGGAGACGAAGAAAACGGGTGAGGTGGCGAAAATTATGGGGAATGAAGACCAGCCGTGTATCAGCAGTAAGGTTGGCCCGCACATCTTCATCTTGATCAAATGCAAACAGCCTCCCTTTTTCATTGAGCCTAGAAAGAATTTCCCTGGAGTGCCCACCACCGCCAAAAGTACAGTCGACATAGGTACCTGAAGGATTGATATCCAATCCATCAACGGCTTGTTTCAGCATTACAGGAACATGATAGGCCTGCCCTACAGTTTCAGCTTCCCCATCCCTGTTTTGCTCATCCATTGCCATCAGTTTCCTTTTTTCATCGTTGTACTTTATTTGCCATCACTTCAGCAGCAAGACCGCTGAAGGATTCTGGTGAAAAGTTTTCAAAGAACTGCTGATACTTATTTTTATCCCATATTTCCAATTTGTCCATCGCCGAGACCAAAACAATATCCTTTTCCAACCCTGCATGTTCCATCAGGCTCTTCGGCAACAATAATCTTCCAGCACCATCCACTTCAATCTGGGTAGCCCCGTTCAAAAAATAACGCCTGAACTCTCTGACCTTGGGATCAAAATCATTCAGTGAACTGATAATTTCATAAATCGGCTTCCAGCTCTGCATTGGATACACAGTGAGGCATTTCTCAAAGCCACGGTTGATCACAAAGAGAGGTATCTCCCCTTCCGGCAGCTGTTTTTTTACGCCTGCCGGCAGAAGAAACCTACCTTTGTTATCGAGGGTAGCCTCATATTCGCCTATGAATCCAATCATTTATCCAGATTTAGAAGAAAAATAACATTTAATGACACAAATTAACACAATTTCCCACTTTCATACACCAATTTGAGCTGCTATATTTATACACAGCTGAAACCCAATACAGGCCTACATTACAGCCTATTTTACCCATCTTGCTGTGGATATATCACCAAGAAATGTGAATTACCTGTGAATTACATGTGAATAAATGAAAAATAAGGCCCCCATACCCCATGTTGAAATGGCAGCATTCCATTATGAACTGCCCAGCAACCGCATCGCAATGACCCCCCTCGAGCACAGGGATGCATCCAAATTATTGGTCAGGAAAAACAAAAGCCTCCAGCACAGCAGCTATCATCTATTGCCGGAATTATTGCCTACCAAGAGTTTGCTGGTATTCAACAATACCCGGGTGATTGCAGCCAGGCTGCGGTTTAAAAAATCTACAGGAGGAGAGATTGAAATCTTTCTCCTTGAACCGGCAGACGGCAATTATGCATGCTTGAACGATCTTGAACAATCCACTTGGAAATGCCTGGTCGGGGGTGTAAAAAAATGGAAGAATGATGAACTGCTGCATGCATCCAACGATATACACAATAATAAGCTTCAAGCGCAATTGGTGAGCAAGAAAGCGGATCATTGCCTGATCAATTTCCAATGGAGCAGTAGGCTTCCCTTTGAAAAAATCATTGCTGAAACTGGTACCATTCCACTCCCTCCCTATATCAAAAGGGAAGCCACCGAAGCTGATCAACACCGCTACCAGACGGTATATGCAGCACATGAAGGATCAGTAGCAGCACCTACCGCAGGCCTTCATTTCACAGAAACCCTGATCAAAAAACTTTCGGCAAAAGGAATAAAACATTCATTTGTTACCCTGCATGTTGGTGCAGGTACTTTCAAACCAGTGACAGCAGCTTTGATTGGGGAGCATGCCATGCATGAGGAATACTTTCAGGTACATATCGACCTGATCAGCGAACTGGGTAATAGCGAAAAAACTGTTGTTTCAGTAGGCACAACTTCCCTCAGAACCCTTGAAAGCATTTACTGGATTGCAGTGAAAGCCACCAGAAACAAAAACAATGAATTTTCCTCCAACAACAATCTCGGCCAATGGGAGCATTTGTCTTTATCAGAAGAAATCCTTCCCACAAGAGCAGAGGCCTTTCAACAATTGAAAGCGTTGATGAACGAGAATGCTTTTCAAAGTATAGAAGGACATACAGGAATCTGCATTGCCCCAGGTTATGCGTTCAAGGTGGCCAATGCATTGATTACCAATTTTCATCAACCACAATCCACACTGTTGTTGATCATCGCCGCCATCATGGGCAATGAATGGAGAAGCATGTATACACATGCATTGGAAAATGCGTACAGGTTCCTGAGTTATGGAGATGGTTCACTTTTATTCATTGACGATACAGCATGATCAATGAAGGGGGATCCTGATGGTAAACCTACTTCCCTTCCCTGGCTCACTCTCTACTGATATGCTGCCATCATGGGCTTCCACCATTTTTCGTGTATAATTCAATCCAAGCCCAAAACCTTTAACATTGTGCACATTGCCGGTATGTGCCCTGAAGAATTTATCAAAAATTCTTTCGATGGTTTCTTTGCTCATGCCAATGCCATTGTCCTCTACAGTCAAGACAATTTTGCCTTTCTCGTTTTGGGTAGATACCTTGATCAAGGGATCAACCTCTTCCTTTGAATATTTGAGTGCATTGTCAAAAAGGTTACTGATCATGTTGACAAAATGTACAGGATGACCCATTACCTCATCCTTTTCTGCCAGCAATGCATAGCTGATCTGGGCATTTTTTTCAGCTACCTGCAGGGCAAATTTATCTCCCAATTTACCCAAAACCTCATGCACATGAAGTGTTTCCTTGTCTTTCAACACCTGATTGATGTCAAGCTGAGCCGCTTGGAGAATCTGTTCAACCTGTGTATTCATCCTGGTATTTTCTACTTTGATGATTTCGCCGATTGAAAGCAGTTGTTCCCGGTTGCCTATTATTTTTTCATTTTTCAACGTATCCACAGCAATGGCAATCGTAGCGAGGGGT
>Ga0049081_10000718_pt1 | contig 12579 bp, 12 predicted proteins | sample GreLakmeER78MSRF_FD_66717 | JGI IMG/M metagenome (GOLD analysis project Ga0049081, IMG submission 66717) | Freshwater lentic microbial communities from great Laurentian Lakes, MI, USA - Great Lakes metaG ER78MSRF | ecosystem: Environmental > Aquatic > Freshwater > Lake | place: Great Lakes...
AACATCATGTATGAATGAATCCAATTAACCATGCACTACAAATCTACAAACAAAACAACCAAAACTTTGCAGAATTGCTTGAATGGCATCTTGCAAATGGAGTTGTTATTTCTTTGCCAGATTGTTTTCTGCTTGGGTTCTTTTGTGATAAATCCAACTTTAGCGAATGTCGTGTTCTTGCCGAGTCAGATTGTATTTTTGTTACTATGTGTGTTGGCAATATGCGCGAGGCTTGTATGCAAATCGTTGAGCTTGTTCCATGGGTTGCATACCAAAGAGAGTTCAAGGGAGATGATCGCATAAAAATAACTAACTTCAAAAAACTTTTTAACAAATTATAGTATGGGCAGTCTAAATCCTTTCAAAAAACCTAAGCAAGCATCAGTCCCAAAAATGGATATTGCTGGTGACATAAATAAATATGTAACTGGTTATCAACAAGCATTGCCTAGAGTGCTGTCTTCTGAACGGCAATACCGCCCAGAGTTTTTAGGCTTGAACCTTGGAGACGTAAATACGTTTTTGCAAGGAACAGATGGACAACAAGGTTTGTATGGTCTTGGAAGAACAGCGCAACAAGAAGCTGGTGCAGGACTTGCAGAGGCTAGAGCAGCCGAGCTTGCTTCGATGACAGGGCAAGCACCTGCTTTCCGTCAGTTTGCACAAGCACTTTCGCCAGAAGCACAAGCCCAAGTTGAGGCTGCACAAATGGAGGCAGAGAGAGCTAGGGCAGCAGCACAAGGAGTTACGCCACAAGAGCAACGGATGTATCAGCAAACTGCTCGCGAAGCAGCACAAGCATCTGGCAGACTCGGTGGCAATGCAGCTATTGCATCTGAGATTATGGGCAGAGAAAATGTTCTTGCTCGGAAACGTGCCGAAGCAGACGCAGCTCGCACAGGAGCATTTAACATGGCTCAGAACTTTTACACCGCACCTGGCTTACAGGCTCTTGGCAATACCCCACTTTCTTACCAAGCAGGGCAAGACCAACTTAGACTTGGCTTAGGTGCTATTGGTAGTGCTGTTCCGCAAATGATTAACCCTGATACTGGCGTTAATCTTGGTATGCAACAACGTTCCTTACAACAACAGGCTGCCGCTGCTAATGCTTCTGCTTCAGCAAGCAAACAATCTGGACTTATGGGAATGTTTGGTTCTATTGGGGCTGCCGCAGCTCCTGCTGCTATTGCAGCTATTTAATATGAAAACCAAAATAAAGACAGCTATTGAAAACATCGAGAAATGCCTAAGCCACTCAGGAAAACCATGCTTGGCTTGGTCAGGTGGTAAAGATAGCATGGCTTTGCTTGATCTTGTATTTAAAAAAGTAGGCACAAAATTGCCGATTGTTTTCTTTAGAGAGCAATGGCAACCTAAAAAATACGAGTTTCAAAACAGAATCATCGAAGAAATGGGGCTTGAGGTTTATACTTGGCATCCAGCTTATAGCACATTCCAGCAAACAGGTGATGAGTTTGAAGTTCAAAATAAATACATATTTGATAATACAGATATGACCTGTCCGACTGGTATCACTCCAATCGAAGAAGGAAAACCTTGGGCTTGTGCGTTGGATATTTATAACCGTCCCAAAAACATGGGCATCTTAGCAGGTTGGGATGCAATGCTAGTTGGGCATAAAGCCTGTGATTCAGACCCTATTTATGGTGGAGACGCTGGTGTGCGTGTTGATATAAGAATCAATCCTGGTCAATGTAATGCTTTCTATCCAATGAAAGACTGGACGCATGATGATGTATTCCAATACTGCGAAGAAAACAATGTTCCAATTCAACACAGTAGATACGAGAAGGTTTCTGGTAAATGGAGTGAGAAGGCAGATCGAACACATAACTGTGATTATGTCCATGCTTGCACGGCGTGTATTGACAATCGCGCCACAGCAGCTAAATTCGTTCATTGCCCTAAGTTTAATTCAACGATTGAAAATGTTTCCAAACGAGTTATGTGGGCTGACCAATCTTTACCAACTTACATGAAGGACTAATTATGGCATACGGATCAGGACGACAACTAGGAGAAACCATTAACCCACAGTTAATGAATGTGGACTTTAGCGCATACGAACGTGCTGGGGCTACGACTGGAAACGCTTTGGCTAATTTAGGGCAGCAAGTTGGTGGAGTTATTAAGCAATACGGGGAAGATGAAAAAACAATCAAGAAAGCACAGCAGACCGCTAAATCTATTGCTGATCTTATCCCAGAGTTTTCTGGAATGGCTAATAATGCCTTAAATCAACTTAATAATCCAGACCTTTCACAGCGTGATCGTTTGGCCATTGCTGAAGGTATTCAAGACTCGCTTAAAATCGGGGTGCTTGGATTAGGATTCAAACAAGATGCCCGTGATTTTGATTTCCGTGAAAGACAATTTGCATCTGAACTTGGATTAAAACAAAGAGAATTAGACCTTAGATCAAAAGGCACGGCAACAAACATAATGACTGCCGATGAACTTCAGCAACAAATTTCTAGTGGAGCAAAAGTTAAATACATACCGCTTGGGAATGGTATGTATGAGGTTGAAAGTGCCACCGCTAATGAAGTCCCTATGTTTGGCAATGTTATGGTTGGCCCTGACGGTCAAATTCAACAAGCACCTACCAGTGGCGGTAGCATCCGTATTCCAGGCGCAGGTGGTCAAATTCAAAACGCACTTCCGCAAACACAAGGTGGCTCTTTCCCAAGTGGTAAAAACGCTGCTGAAATGACCGATGAGGAAATTCAAGCGATGGTTGCAAACACCCCACAACTCGGTGGCGTTGCTCCTAACTACGGTAATTTCGACCAAGCTACGCAAGGTATTGATGTTGACGGCAATCCAAATGTATTGCCGCCAAGACAACAAGCGGCACAGCAGATTCAGCAAGCACAGAGCCTAGTTCCTAATGCTCCAGTTCCTAAAGGCGATGTATTTACCGCAGAAGGTGGACAACTTGGCGTTACTAGATTACCCAATAGCACGCCAGAAGTAGAATATCAAAATAAGGCTTTAGATGCACAAATTAAAATGCAGAATCTAGCCAAAGCTAGTGCTGAGACTAAAGACTTAAAAGAAAAGCAAAAAATCCAAGAAGAAAGCAAAAAATTATTTTCTTCATATATTGGAGAAATGGTTGGTGCTTACTCAAAACTATACAAAGGTAAAGGTGCTGTTGCTGGTGGAGAAAGTGGTATTCTTGAATACATGGCTAATACTCCATCTGGACAAAATCTCGGTAGGGCGATGGGTTCAGAAAATCAAGTTTACAGAGACGTAATTAACGCCATGTCTCCAAACGTAATTAACGTAATTAGACAAGCATCTGAAATGGGGGCTAAGGGACTAGATTCCGAAAAAGAACTCGCTTTCTACCTTGGGGCATTAGGTGATCCTATGCGTCCAGTTGAGGCAAACATTAAAGCACTTGATATGCTTGATAAAGCATACGGTGAAGGGACTGCTGCTCAACAAGGGCTCAAAGATAATCCAGCACTTAAAGCTAAGGTTGAGAAAACTAAACTTGAATTTGGAGAGAAAGAATCAACTACTAAGCCAGAATTATTTAAGTTGACCCCGCTGGATGAAGATATTGATAATTTCTTAAACCAATAATCATGCCTAACGAACTAAAAGATCAATTTATGGAGCGGTTAAACTCCATAAATGAGAAAAAACGCCAACTACTTACTAAAGGTAAAGAATACCAAAGTAATGGTGATTTCGACAACGCTAATAAAGCGAAGGATTACTTGCGAGGATTAAAAGAGCAAGAATCGTTGCTTCAACAGAGATATTTAGATGAGGCAGTTGCACAAAAGCAATCCGTAATAGAAGGTTTGGCTTCTGGTGAGACAATTAAGGATTACGTAAAGACTGTTAAGCAATACATCCCAGACTTCGACCCTAGCGGAATGGGTAGTTATGGTTCTTCGGATAATTCATTTGATGAGAAGGTCTATAAGCAAAATCCAGAGAAGCTAAAAAAAGAACTATCTAAGCTCGGTTACGAGGATGTCGATGTGGAAACTGGAGTCAGTGCATTAGATACAACAATCCTAGCTGGATTAAGGAATGATGACTCCAGAAAAGAATACTTTCAGCGGGCAGGTAAGGGCTACGATTTGCTTGAGACACTTAATATTGACGGAAGGCAAAACTTTCTAGTTAAAAACAAAGAAGGCAAAAACATTCTTGCATTGCCAAAGGGTATAAATATGAAGGATGTTGGTGCTTTTGTTGCCAGCGAGACAATCCCAACCATTTCTGGTATTTATGCAGCACCTTCTGGATTAGTAGGTGGGCCAATGTCACCTGCTACCGTTGCTGCGGCTGGAGCTGCTGGATATGCTATTGGGGGTTCTATTCAAGATGCTGCACTTAGAGCTGTGCTATTCATGGATGTTAAGCCTAAAGAGATAGCGATTGATCGTAGCAAAGAAGCAGCGTTGGGATTCCTTACTGGTTATGGGGCTGGCAAAATAATCCAGCCATTTGCTAGGAGAAGTGGTTCGACCATTGAGAATATTGTCGCAAAAGATTTAATGGAGGCTGAGTCGCTACTTAAAAAATCGCCACGATACCAGAAACTTAATGAAGTAGATAATACTGTTCCTATTGGGGCGGAGAAAGCAGGAGATGCTGGTATTGCTATACAAAGGGGTTTAGGGGGTAGATTCCCTAGTATGGGAGTAGCAACTAAAATGCAAGGTATTCGTAATACAATTGGAGAAATCCAAGATGTTATCCTAAAAGAAGGTAAAGACCTGCCTCCTGTTAACTTCACTAGGGTTAAAACAAAAGCAGAAACATTAGTTAGACAGATTTCTAAGCGCAATGAGAATATCCGTAAAGCCAATGAGAAAATACTTAGTCAGCGAGTTGATTATCTTAGACCCGTATCTACCAATAAAGTAGAGTTGGGTAATACTATCTCTAAACTTGTTGATGATGCGGCTGCTAAAGGTGACGAAATAAACAAAGCTACGTTTGACGCTTTCTATGCTAGCCCTAATGTAGCTAGTGTTTCAGTTCCTAAAGCGGAAGTTCTTGGGCAAATACAGAGAAAACTTAGCGACCCGATAAACAGAGGGCTAAGAAGCCCAGAGGTTGAGTCACTACTAAAAGAATACCAAAAATCATTCCCAGACAATCTTACGATGCGGGATATTGATAATATTAGGAAGGGCATTTCTGGTGCTACGAGTAAAACCAATTCATCTACCACATCACAGCAAGTAGCTTCTGGTGTTGCCGCTGAAGTGGGTAACATATTTGAAAACACACTCGCTAAATACAATCTTACAGCAGATTGGGCTAACACAATGAAGGTTTTCGATGAGACAAGTCTTGCTTTCCGTAGAAGTTCGCCTGGAGCTATCTTAGCTGAGAAATTTGGTGCTAAAACACAATCACCAGAGGTAATGGTGGAAACTGCGTTATCCAGCACACAGGCGGCTAAAGACCTTATAGGTGCATTAAAAGCTACTGGCGATGATGCAGGTGCAGATATGCTTCGTGAACAATTAAAAAATGTTTACAGAGAGCAGATTGGCATTGCACCTGACGGTGTATTTAACGGCATCAACTCTAAGCATACTCCAGAAATGGTTGAAACACTTTGGGAGAATCCAATCGTTGCTAAACGTATCAACTCACAAATTGCTGAGTTAAATGATGTTTTGAAGAAAGTTAAGGTCGATAAGGTAAACATGGATGCTGACGAGGCGAATAGATTGCTTGAACTTATCCCACTTAATGAGCGCAAGGAGTTACTGAAACAGATTGAGAAGAAAGCTATCATTCAAAAACAACAAGAAAAGTTCTTTGATAACGAAATTATTAAGTTGGCGAAAAATGGCCAATTTGACAACATAGATGGGGATGTATTAGCTCATACCGCCTTGTATAAGGCGACCACAGATGATCTTGATGCAATAATGAGTATGCTAACTCCTTCTGGGAAGAAGAAGCTAGGTGCTGATATGTTCTCTAAACTCGGTAAGGATTTTGCTGGTGGTTCGGAAGAAGGATTAGTAAGCGGTCAACAAGCTGGTCTTAAAACACTTAGTTGGAAGAAGATTAACAAAGAACTTCTCGGTTATGATAGGAAGGATGGTAGAAATGCCCCACAATGGTTGAAAAGCATGGATAAAGTTGTTGGGCGCGACACAATGGATGAGTTTATTGCTGTTGCAAAAGTTGGGGAAGCCAACTCCCCACTTACAAAAATAGAAGCGGAATCAATCGGGCTACACTCCCTGTGGTCAACAACTGGGCCTAAGTGGTATCTTTCTAATCTATTGGGTTATGTAAACCAATATACATTGGCGACTGCTTATAGCTCAAATAACTTACGCCCGATGCTTCGCTATATGTCTAAAAACATTGGTGATGCCAAATACGCTGAAAACATGAATAAAATGATGCGTGGCATCACAATGACTAGACCTGGCATCCAAGCTATTATCGAGCAAGCAAAAGACGATCCGCAGTTTGCGCGAGATGTTGGGTTGATGTATGCAGAGATGGCTGCTGAATTAGAGCAAGAGAAGCAAGCAGCACAGCAGCGTTAATTTAGCTTGCCAAGCACGGCAATAGCGATACATTCCAGCTTTATGGAAGAAGAAAAAGACACAGACCTTTCTACCATTGATAACAAAGATTCAATGGTTAAGTTCATGGACGCTATTAGGCAGCGAGCTAAAGACTTGCCTGCGAATTGTGCCGAGAACACGAAGCCAGACGTAGCCGCTAAAGCCCTGTGGTTACTGGCACAAGGGGCGAACATTACCGAGATACGCCGTATTACCAGCCTATCCAACGAGACAATCAGACGGCTTGAGTGGGATCACAACTCCACCTTAGAGCAGAAACGCAAGCAGTTCTCGACCCGTTACGCGATGGCTGCGATGGAATACACTGACCTTTTGTTCAAGAAAGCTGAACAATTACACGATGATCCTGAGCAACTGGCCTTGGTTTCACCTGAGAAGCTGGCTACGACCATTGGCATTATGCAGGACAAATCATCTTCGCTTGCTGGAATATCCGATTCTGGGGCGAACAAAAAAGAAGGCTTGTCTATTGAGGACGCTTTGGTTCTTATTGAGGCATCGAAGCAAAGACGCGCCAACAAGGTGATCGAAGCTGAGGTTGTAGTATAAAGACAAAACCATGACAAAGACACTTACAAACGAGAGGATAATCGAACTAAGAACCATTGATAAGACGGTTCACCAGCTTGTTGGGAAAGAACAGGAATATGGATTATCTTATGATCCAAAGCCATACGATGAGATTGAAACAAGCATTGACTCTACAATAGATGATGTTCTGGATACCCTGAGCGAAAAGGAGAAAACAGTAATCGTTGGGAGATTCTTTAAGCGCCAAACCCTAAAGGCGATTGGTAGAGAAATGGGCGTAACAACGGAGGTAATACGCCAAAGAGAAGCTAAGGCACTAAGAAAACTTCGCCATCCAGAAAGAATCAATAAACTTAAAAAGATAGCGAGGCATTTTGGTTTTATCAATGAAGATGAGCGAAGCACCATTGAACGTCAAAGAAAACAGATAGACGAAGATTGCCAGAGTTGGAAAGAGCGAGTTGAGCAAAGAGCAAAGATGCGTGAAGAATTTGAACAATTATTATCACCGATAAGCCACAAATTATTATTCCCTGAGTTATACCAAAATGTTTAACTGGACTCCCCACGAAATACTTGGAATCCCTACGGATGACGAGATTGCCGAGATGGATGCAAAGGAGCTTGTCGAGCTTTACTCTGCACGGGAGGAAGCTATACGCAACGCCGATAAAGACCCTTTCAGATACGGCTTTAAGCTAGAGCATTGGTTTAAGGCGTGGGAACAGCTAGATAATGTGAATGAAATCCTAGTGCTTGGTGGCAACAGGAGTGGGAAAACTGCATTTGGTTCTTACAGCGTGGTAAAGGCTGCCATTGAAAACCCTGGCAGTGTCATTATGTGCTTTGCCCAGAGTGCCGAGGTTAGCATTAGGCAGCAGCAAAGTGCCGTGTATAACTGGCTACCACCTGAGTATCGGGTAAAGCAAACCAGTAGCAACGCCTACATTAGCTACACGCTGAAGAACGGCTTTACCGACAACAGTTTGATCTTGCCGAACAAAAGCCAGATTCTATTTAAAACGTATTCACAGTATCAGAATAGCCCTATCTTCATCGAGGGTGCTGAACTTGGTTCTAAGAGCGCACAGTGGCACAATGTCGGGGTTTGGCTAGACGAGTATCTTCTTGGTGAGGACTTGATTAGCACGATGCGTTACCGTCTTTCTACCCGAAACAGTAAGATGCTTGTGACCTTCACGCCTATTGACGGCTGGACGGAGGTTATTAAGGACTACCTAGACAAAGCAAAGACCATAGCCACCAAGGAAGCAGAGCTATTGAATGGGGAGATTCTACCATATATCCAGCATAGCCACAAGCGTAACGCTTCGATCCATTACTTCCATACCAAGGACAACCCGTTTTCTGGCTATGAACGCCTTGCCAGCGACCTTAAAAACGAAAGCAGGGAGAAGATACTGATTCGTGCATACGGCGTTCCTGTGAAGTCTCAGGCGACAAAGTTCCCCAAGTTCAACAAAGAGGTGAACGTCATACCGCAAGACATGATACCAAAAACGGGAATTACAAGGTATCAGATCATCGACCCAGCAGGCAGCAAGAACTGGTTCATGGCGTGGATTGCCGTGGATGGAAGCGGAACGTATTACGTTTATCGTGAATGGCCAGACACAACCATTGGCGATTGGGCAGAATGGAAGAACGGAAGGTGGATGCCTGGAGAGGGAGCAAAGGGAATGGGTTACGGGATGCGTGATTACGTGAACCTGATTGCCGACCTTGAGGATGAGGAAGAAATCTACACCCGCATTATTGACCCAAGGCTAGGAGCTGCAAAGTATCAGGCACAAGACGGCAGCAGTAGCATCATTGAGGACTTAGCCGAGAACGACATTATCTGCATACCTGCGCCTGGCTTGGACATTGAGGACGGCTTGCAGGCGTTAATCAGCAAGATGAGTTGGGACACGAGCAAACCGATGGACAGCTTGAACCGCCCTAAGTTCTATGTCAGCGAGGAATGTCAGAACATCATTAGCGCACTTTCGGAATACACGGGCGAGCAGGGTTTGAAAGAGGCATGGAAAGACCCATTGGATTGCTTGCGTTATGCGGCTATCTATGATATTGACCACGTAGAATCCAGCGCATTACAGATTACCCGCCAAGGATCGGGAGGCTATTAAGATTATGAATACAAAGAAACCACGAAAAGAAAGAGCAGATAAAGGCGTTAAACGTGTTGAAGCTGAACCACAAGTAAAGGCTAAGGCTGAACCAGAAGTCTTTGAAGTGTATGCCATTGGCGTATGTCCTAACCCAATGTGGCTAAGGGGAATGACACGTGACGCAAATAAGTGTAACATCCAAGTTCCCAAGGCTAGTATCCGAGCAGGATTAGTGGGCAAATGGATGAAAGCGACAAAGATTGACGGAGCGGAAGAAAACCATTACAAGTTCCTTGCATGAGCGATGAATTATCAGACCAAGACGTAGCGATGATCTACGTTCAGAACGAACCGAATATCGGCGGACTCCAAGATGCTTATGATAAAGCTGTATTGGATCAAGAGGAATATATCGAATCGTGTGAACGAGCCTACAATGATCGCCGTAATATGTGGCCTGGCAAGACCAGCGATATGCGGAAGAAAGGGGCTAACGCTTTCCCTTGGGATGGTGCTTCCGATATGGAGGTTAATACGATTGGTGAAAGAATTGATACCTATGTTGCGTTGCTTACCCAAGCACTTGACCGTAGCCACATCAAAGCGTTTCCAACGAACCATACTTCGATTTCTAAGGCTTCGGTTGTTTCGATGTTCTTGAAGTGGATGCGTAAAAGCTACATCCCAGACTTTAAGAAGCAGATGGAACTGGGTGCTAACCACCTTCTTGAGAAGGGCATCATGGTTTCATATGTTGGCTGGAAGCGGGAGAAACGCACGTTTAAACAAGTAGTTACCCTGCAAGAGATTGAGGCAGCAATGCCAGAACTTGTGGAGATTCTACTTGGTGACAACATTGCCGAGGCAGAAGCATTTGTTGCAAGTGCCTATCCTGACATGAGCAAGAAACGTGTTAAGAAGGCAGTATCAGAACTACGCATGATGGGCGTGACGGAAATAAGTATTCCGAGGATGAGCGTGGATTGCCCTATCGTTCAAAGCTGTGAGCCTGATGGTGAGGTTATCTTCCCGTCCTACGTTACAGACCCACAACGCGCTCCATACGTATTCTGGCGCACGTTTTACACCCCACAAGAACTTGAGAAGAAAGTTGTCACAGAAGGTTGGGATGCCGAGTGGGTTGACGAAGCCATTGAAAGACTTAAAGGAAGTGATTCACTCGATCATCAGACGGCAAGTGAACGCTCACAACGCCGTGACTTAGGTGATGACCAAGACTTGATTATGGTTGTCTATGCCTATCAGCGTTTGATTGACGAGGAAGATGGCAGCGAAGGTATTTACTGCACCGTGTTCCATCCAGATACCGATGGCTACGCAAAGCACGAACTACTTAACGGCTATGATGACTACCCGTTTATCGTTACCCGCTTGAACGACAACCAGAAGCGGATGTATGAAACCACTTCTTTTGCTGACATTTTACGTGGCCCACAATGGCAGATCAAAACCGAGCGTGATAGCCGTATCGACAGAACAAGCATGGCTACCTTGCCACCATTGTTCCACCCAGCAGGGCAACCGCCTAAAGAGTGGGGACCTGGCAGACGCTTGCCTTATCGCCGTTTAGGTGAAATCGCTTACGGGCCTATTCCACCATTCGATCCAGGCAGCGAGCGTATCGAAGCGCAAATGATTGCACAAGCTGACAAAGCAGTTGGGCTTGATCTTGAGAACCCGCTTTCGGCACTTCGCCAGCAGTTCGTAGTGAACAAGTTCCTTGACCACGTTAAGGACATTCTTGCGCTTGCCTTCAAACTGTTTCAACGCATGGGGCCAGATGAAGTGTTCTTCCAAGTTACAGGTAGTCCTGACCCACAGGTGATGGCTAAAGGTGATGCCGATGACAATTTCTCCATTATCGTATCGTTTGATACCCGCGAGACTGACCCTGAGACGGTAGAGACGCAGATGAAGAACATCGCTACCCTAATGCAGATTGATCGCAATGGACGTATCAACGTGGACAAACTGCTTGAGTTACTGGCTGGACAGATCAATCCGTTCATTGCTGACTACGTATTGCAACCTGCTGAAGAAGCACAAGACAAGATGCTTAAAGATGTATCTGATGACTTGTCGAAAATCTACGCAGGCATCGAAATGCCAGCTAGACCGAACGGTGCTGCCTTCGCAATGCAACTTGTGCAGGCCTATACACAACAACCAGACGTAGCTCAACGCTTACAAGGTGACGAGGCTTTTGCAGCTCGCCTTCAGAAATACACTGGGCAATACGAAATGATGCAGATGCAAGCACAGAACGCAGTTACAGGACGGCTTGGAACTAGCGAGGCTAACATGAGCGGGGTATCAACTCAGAACATGGAAGGGTAACCAAATCCATAAAATAACAAAATAATAATATGGAAGATAAAAATAAAAAAATACAAGAAGAAAAAATTAAAGACCTTCAAAATTATATTAATGGAGTTAAAGAAATATATGGTCCAGGAGCAGATATTGGATTTAGTTCATTCGCAAGAGGTTTAGGGGTAAATTTTACAATAGATAAAACAACTAATACACCAATGGTAGAGTATAGACCTAAAGGCGATAAAGGACTTTATATTGATGGAGAGTTAGTTAAGAATACTGATGTTTTAAAAGGATATTTAAAAGTAATATATGACGTTTCAAAGCAAGCAAATCCATGAAATAAACAATCCTTACTAAAAGACTAATGATTCCACTCCCTACCCTAGAACAGTCGGTTCTCGCATTGAGTGACCGCGATGAATACAAAGTAATCCTCCAGTGTATCCGCGATGAGCGTGAACGCTTTTTCGGTGATATGCGGCAAGCGGCAACGTCTGATGATGTGATGAAGATCGCTGGTTCTATTGCTACCGCAGATGAATTGCTGAAGATGCTTGACTCGAATAGGCAATGATGTATCTTTTCTTTGCAAATAGTTAGTGTCTTTTCTGTTTGTGGTTTGGGCAAAGGGGTTGATCGGTTTCCAACTGGTCAGCCCCTTTGTTTTGTCTATTCATAAAACGATTGTTTTACATTAGTGTTTCACTAATCATTAGCTCTTGACTAATCATTAGTAATCTGCTTATGTTTCTGCATCGCCATCGCCAAGGCGCAAACTGGTGTAAAAAAACATGAAAGCAAACCAAGACTCCACCGCTGGGGAGGATAATTCCAGTGTATCAGACAACCTTAGTTCAGATGCCCTAATTAGGCAGCTTACCGAGGGTAACATACAAGAAGTAGAAGCCGATACTGAAACGGAAGAAGTTTCTGAGGAAGAACCAGAGCAAGAG
>Ga0049081_10000719_pt1 | contig 12575 bp, 10 predicted proteins | sample GreLakmeER78MSRF_FD_66717 | JGI IMG/M metagenome (GOLD analysis project Ga0049081, IMG submission 66717) | Freshwater lentic microbial communities from great Laurentian Lakes, MI, USA - Great Lakes metaG ER78MSRF | ecosystem: Environmental > Aquatic > Freshwater > Lake | place: Great Lakes...
GGCCAGCAGGGCGCGCACCACGCCGGTGGATCCACTCTGACTTGCCACATGGAGCGGCGTATAGCCGCCGATCCGCGTGGTCGCGGTAAGGCGCGCCTTGGCACGAAGCAGCACGACGGCGAGCGCCGAGTCGCCGCGGTTGGCCGCCCAGTGCAACGCCGTCATGCCGTCGCCCTGCGCCACGTTCACGTCGACTCCGGTCGCCACCAGCGCACGCACCGTGGCCCCATCGCCGCGCATGGCGGCATCGGCCACCGGCGTCGTAGGCGGCAGCGCCACAGGCAGCGCCACAGGCAGCGCCACAGGCAGCGCAATCGGCAGTCCCCCAGGAAGACCCAGCGCGATCACCCCGAACACCTTCAGCATCGCTCGATTCATACGCCCTTCGCTCCGCGTGGGAAACAGGTCAAAGACAGATCAGAACGCGAACTCGCCGGTGCTGTCGCCAAATGTGTTCAGGTCGTCCATGCCCAGTTTGTGCATCAGGCTGAGCATCACGTTGGCCATCGGCGTGCCGTCCGGTGCCTTCAGGTGCTGATTGCCGGACGCCAGACCATGGCCGCCACCGAGGAGAATGAGCGGGCAGCGACGGTGGTTGTGCGTGTTGCTGTCCGACATCGGCGAGCCGTACATGATCGTGGTGTTGTCGAGCAACGGCGTATCGCCATCCATCGTCGTCTTGAGCTTGTCGAGCAGATACGGCAGGAGGCTCACGTGGTAGCGGTTGATCTCCGCGAACTCCTTCACGCGCGCCGGGTTGTTGCCGTGGTGGGACGCTGGGTGGAAACCCGTCGCCACGCCGCTGTCCGGATACACGCGGGCCGAGGCATCGCGGCCCATCTTGAACGAGAACACGCGCGTCATGTCACTCTGCAGCGCGAGCACCTGCAGGTCGAACATGATCTTCACATGATCGGTGTAGGAGTCCGGCACACCGGCCGGCGCACCGGCCAGTTCACGTTCCTCACCCGAGGCGTTACGCGCCTCGACCTGCTGAATGCGCCGCTCGATCTCGCGGATGTTCTCGAGGTACTGCTCCATACGACGCCGGTCGCTGGCGCCGAGCTGACGATTCAGCTGCGACACGCGTCCGGTGATCCAGTCGAGCACACTGCCCGTGCTGCGCGTGCGATCGGCGCGCTCGGCCGGCGTGCCCCCCGTGCCGAACAGCTGCTCGAACGCGACGCGCGGATCACGGATCATCGGCAGCGGTTCGGTGGGCGAGCTCCAGCTGATCGAGTCGGTGTACATGCACGAGTAGCCGTACGCGCAGCCGCCGGCGCGATCGAGCGGCTCAATGCACAGCTGCATGGACGGAATCGGGGTCACCTGGCCAAAGCGCTGCGCGTACATCTGATCGAGCGATGTGCCCGCGAAGATGTCCGAGCCTTCCGTCTGCGTCGGATGCGCCTGCGTGAGAAACACCGCGCTCGACCGGAAATGATCACCGCCGATCTCTTCCGACTTGTACGCTTCCGCCATGCGCACGTCGGTGTTGCTCACGATCGTGAGATACTTGCGCCACGATTCCAGCGGCGACAACGACGTCCCGCTTAAATCGAACGCGCGTCCGGTCGTGGGCGGCGCCCACAGATGTTCCGTGAGACCGAACGGACTGCAGCCGGCCGCCCCGTGCACCATCTCGAGACAGAGCAGGCGCGCCGGATTGGCCGGTGCGCTGGCGGCGAAGGCCGTGGTGGGAATCATCGCGTCCAGATACGGAAGCGCGACCATCGTGCCGAGTCCCTTGAGGAACGTACGGCGCGGCAGTGGTTGGCGGCTGATGAACGCCATGAGGCGGCTCCTTACTTAGACGACGGGGACGACGCGCCGGATGACGCGTCGGTGGCTTTCGGAATGACGCCTTCCGCCCGCTGCATGCGGAACGCGGGGCTGCGAACAACGCCAAGGATGTAGGCGGTCATGCGATGGTCTTGCTTCGCCGCGTCACGCACGATCCCGCGCACGGACGGCATGTCGTACGCTTCGATGCGACGTCCGATGGCGTACGCCATCAGGTTGCGCGTGAACGTGCGCAGCAGGGCGTCTTCGCGCCGCAGCAGTGCGCGCTGCAATTCGGCCACTGTGCTGGCGGTGCTGCCGTCCCACAGATCGCCGCGCGAGTCAATCGGCATGCCGTTGTCGCGCACGCGCAGACGTCCCGTCACGTCGTACTGCTCCATCGCCAGACCGATCGGGTCCATCATCTTGTGGCAGCTGGCGCAGGCGGGGCTCTTGCGGTGCTCCTCCATCCGTTCGCGCACCGTGAGCAGTCGGCCAGAGCTGCTGCCCGGGGTCGCTTCGAGATCGGGCACGCCCGGTGGTGGTGGCGGCGGCGGGGAGTTGAGCAACACTTCCATCACCCACTTGCCGCGCTCCACCGCCGACGTGCGGCCGGCGTGCGAGGTCAGCGTGAGCACACTGGCGTGCGACAAAATGCCGCGCCGTCCGGCGTCAGCATACGACACCCGCCGGAACGACGGGCCGACGATGTTGGGGATGCCGTAGTGCTGCGCGAGCCGTTCGTTCACGAAGGTGTAGTCGGCGCGATACAGGTCGAGCAACGGCCGATCTCGGCGCACCAGGTCGTCGAAGAACAGCTCGGTCTCCTCTCGCATCGCGCCGCGCAGCTGCTCGTCGAAATCGGGATACTGCCGGATGTCGGGCTGCACGATGTCGAGATCGGGCAGGCGCAGCCACTGTGCCGCGAAGCGCGTAGACAGGGCCTTGGCGCGCGGGTCGCCGAGCATGCGACGAACCTCGCGCTCGAGCCCCGCCGGCTGCGAGAGCGTGCCGCGGCTAGCGGCGGCGAGCAACGCCCGATCGGGCGGGGCCGACCACAGGAAGAACGACAACCGCGACGCCAGGTCGATGTCGCGCAGTTTGTAATTCGCACCGGCAACCACGTCGCGCGGCGCCTGTTCGAAGCGGAAGACAAAATCGGGACTGGCCAGCATACCCTCGAGGGCCGTGCGTACGCCGGTCTCGAAGTTGGTACTCTTGCGACCGGCATCGTACAGCGACATCAGGCCGGCGCGATCTTCCTCGGTGAGCGGACGGCGATACGCCATCATGCCCAGACGATTCACGATCGACTGCGCACACGGCCGCTCGGCAGACACGGTGGCAGGCTGGCAGCTGAAGATGTTGCGACGCACCGGGGTGTCGGACACGCCGGTCACCGCGTACGGGCCATTTACCGTGAGTTCGCGCAGGTGTGGCAACAGCGAGAAGCCATACGCCACCGCATTCGACGTGCTATTCAACGAATACTTGAGCGGGCTGATGAGATCCTGCACGACGCCCTGAAACGCCGGTGGCACGAACGCCGCGGCGATCTTGTGCGGGCCGGCGGTGACCCGCACGCGCTCACTTCCCATCGCCACGCCGTTCGGGTCGGAGGCATGCATGAAGCGGTCGATGCCGAGCAATGCAACGCGCTCGCCATCAACGGAAATCTCAATCTGTTCGCCGCGGGCCAGGCCGCCGGCAAAGGCGCCCGTGGTTTCGTGGAAGAAGTTCACGTCGAAGCGATACTCGCCGTCGGCGGGGAACATGTGCACCACGGCCATGCCGCCGCGCGAACCGAACGGCGTGCCCTCCACGTGATCCACCTGCGACGCCATCTTCGGCATCGTGTACGTGTTCGAGGCGGCACTGGCGGCCGCATTGCCGATCGCTAACCGGCTCAGATCACTCGCCGCCCGCAGATACGCGCTCAGCAGCGTCGGGGACAGCGCCTGCACGTCGGCGATGTTGTCGAAATTGTCGCTCTTGGTGTCCGGCGGGAGATACGCCGCCGCATCGACGTCGAGCTTCAACAAATCGGCGATCGCCAGGCGATACTCCGCCCGATTCAATCGCTGAAACGTACGACGACCGGGATTCGGATGCGCGATGGCGCTGGCGTCGAGTTGACGCTCGAGCGAGGTCACGAGCGCATCGAGCGTGTCCGCGCTCGGACGCGCCGAACCCACCGGCGGCATCATGCCGGAACGCAGTTTCGCGACGACCTTCTCCGCCACGTCGGCTTTCGCGTCAGGGGCGCCCACATCGAAGTCCGCCAGCGAAAGATTGCCGCGGCGCATCGTCGGATTGTGGCACTTCTGACAGTACTGCTTGACCACCCCGTTGAGCTCTTCCGGCGCCATCCACTTCACGGGGGGCGTCTTGAGCGCGCCGACGCGGCGCGCCGCGGGGCGGGGTATCACCGGATGACCCACAGCGCGAGGCGCTATCGGGGGATCGGTAGGCCGAGAATCGCTATGGCCGGGAAGGGCGACGGCGAATGAGAGCGTAACCGCCAGTGCGGAGATCGCCTTCATGCCAGACCTCGTTCGGGGGGGGAACTGCAGGGAGGGGAACTACGGGACAAAACTGCCAAACTCAACGTTCGTGGGCGAGCGCCGGAATGGCAAGAATACAACGCGTTCTCGCGCCAACCCGTTGACGCACAGTCCTGACGGGCTGAGCTTCCGCGGGCGGTGTGCTGTCAGCCGCCCTCACTCGGCCTTCGGAGTTTCCTGTGCTGCGCTGCCTTGTTCCCCTGCTGGCGATCGGCTGTGCCATGATGGGGTCTCCCCGTCCGCTCCACGCACAGACGGCTACGCCGCCGACCACGGTGTCGCCGGTCGCCGCCGCGCCCCACGCCGATAGCGTGGCCGCGATGACCCCCTTCGCGCGCGCCCATGCGGCCCTGAATACCCTGCGCGAGCGGGCCGACGCCCAGTACGCCGACCCCAAGAACAAGACGCCGGAGGTGCTGGCGGAGCTGCGCGCCAAGTACCACACGGAGCGGGCGGTGGTGCTAAAAGCGCAGGGGCTGACCGAGGCGAGCTACGGCGAGCTCACCCGGCGCATCAGCAGCGACGACGCGGCGCGACTCGCCTTCGAGGCGGCGCTGGCCAAGGTTACCGCCAAGTAGGGTAGTTGCGGCGGGCGCGGCGTCCGGCCAGCCACGCGACGGCGCCGGCTGCCACGCCGGCGGGCACCAGCCAACGGGTGGTGTCGGCGATGGCCGCGACCTCCGGGTATCGCGCGCCGATGCCGCGCAGCGCCCACGCGACGACGAGCGGGAAGAGCCAGTTGCCGCGCGCCCAGGCCATGGTCACGCCGAGCAGCGTGGCCACCAGCATCATGGTCACGGCCCAAGTGGATTCCGCGATGCCGAATCCGCTCCACTGCACGGCCTGCGCGAACTGAAAGCTGTTCGCGATCAGCGCCACCGAGATCCACGCGAGGTAGATGTCCTGAGGCCAGATCAGGAAGGCCTGCTCAGTCAATGAAGCGGCCGAGCCCGCGCGCACCCGCTCTCCGATCACGACCAACGTGACGAGAAAGAGCACCATGACGGGGAGCGCGAGCGCGAACTGTCCGAACGAGAAGAGCGCTATCCACGCCACGTTCAGGGCGCCGGTCACGGCCCACCAGATGCCGAGTCGCTGCACGGCGCGCTCCGCCCCGGCGGTGGGGAGCGCCTGATAGATCGCGGTGGCGATGAGCCCGAGATAGATCAGGCTCCAGATCCCGAAGACGTAGTCGGCCGGGAGGAAGAGCGAGCGGTAGCGGTTGGCGATTACGCCGATGGAATCCCCGCTCATCGCGCCGCTGGCGGCGAGCCCGTTGAGGGCGATGACCAGCACGAGGACGAGCACGTTGCCGGCCTTTTGGCGTGACCGCGTCAGTGGCATCGATGGGTGGAGTCGTGAGAAAGAAGGAGCGGAGCGGCTGCACGCAGGATAACATTCCCCGCGTGGGAGACCGCCACACGGCGCGTTTTGTGCGTTTCATTCTTCGGAGGACGAGCAGATGTACGGATTCTTGAGTAGTGCGCACAACCTGTTGGCCTGGGCCGTCCTCATCGTCGGTGTGCTGATCCTGTCGCGGGCGGGCAGCCGCCGTGCCACGTGGTCGGACGCCGATACCGGTCTGGTGCAGAAGCTGACGTTGCTGGTGCACCTGCAGCTGCTGGCCGGCCTTGGCCTGTGGTTCGTGAGCCCGGCGGTGGCCGCGGCGCGCGCGTCGATGAGCAGCACGATGAAGGATCCCGCCCTGCGTCGGCTGGTGGTGGAGCACCCGTTCCTGATGGTGCTGGCCGTCATCGTGGCGACGGTGTCGAGCGTGCGGGTCAAGAAGGCCTCGGACTCGGCCACCAAGGCCAAGCGGGCGCTGGTCGGCACGCTGGTCACGCTAGCGCTGGTGGCGGCGGTGATCCCGTGGCAGCGGCTGGTCGCCAAGTGGACCCAGGGGTGACCACCCGGCAGGTTGGCTGACACAAAGAACCCCGCAGCGACCGAAGTCGTTGCGGGGTCTCTATTTATACAGTTTATACAGTCGGGGCGACAGGATTCGAACCTGCGACCTCGTGCTCCCGAAGCACGCGCTCTACCGGGCTAAGCTACGCCCCGTGCGATCTCATGGTGCGACCTGCATCAAAACCACTACGCGCCTAGAAGGACTCGAACCTCCAACCTTCTGATCCGTAGTCAGATGCTCTATCCAATTGAGCTATAGGCGCAGAACTCCGATGCACCACGATCACCGCACAGCCTCTCTTTTCAGAGAGTTCCGGAACCTAGTGAATCGTACATGCTCTCGCTACTGACGAGCGTTCACCAAGTTGTCCCACACCAGCACCAACAGACCAACGTATGGGTCGTACAAGACTCGAACTTGTGACCTCCACGATGTCAACGTGGCGCTCTAACCAACTGAGCTAACGACCCAAGACACCGGTGTACTACAAGCGGGAAACGGGACTCGAACCCGCGACCCCAACCTTGGCAAGGTTGTGCTCTACCAACTGAGCTATTCCCGCAGACCCGCGACCGCACGCGTTCGCCACGTGCACCAACCGGAGTGGAGACGAGCGGGATCGAACCGCTGACCTCTTGAATGCCATTCAAGCGCTCTCCCAACTGAGCTACGCCCCCGGTACTGGCTCCCTGTGCATTCGACGTCCCAGCAGCATGGCGCTGGCGAGGGCATCAGGAACGCGCAGTCTAGTGCGGTGTATGTCCGGCGTCAAGCAGAGTTCCACAGAATTAGACTGGCGAAAGACTCCTGTTTGAGTATCTTGTAGGGCTCCCCCTGTTAATGTCTGGTCGCGGCAGGTTCGGATCTCTTGGGTCGCCAGCGCCGTTTACTGGCAAACCGTCGCCATTTCGTATCCTCCTTCAGGGGTGATGTCTCATCCCAAGGTCTCATAGAACACCATGACTGAAGTCAAGCGGAAGCGCCGTCGTGCGGCACCCGCGGGCATCGCGCCCAGCGAACCCGAGCGCGATATCCTCGACCAGTATCTCTACGAAGTCAGCACGTATCCGCTGTTAAAAGCGGCCGAAGAGATTGAGCTCGCGAAAAAAATCCGCACCGGTGACCAGGACGCGCTGCAGGAGCTCGTGAAGCGCAACCTCCGCTTCGTCATCTCGGTGGCCAAAAAATATCAGAACCGCGGATTGCCCCTCATCGATCTGATCGGTGAAGGCAACGTCGGGCTGCTCACCGCTGCGCGGAAGTTCGATCCCGATCAAGGGGTCAAGTTCATTTCGTACGCCGTGTGGTGGATCCGTCAGGCCATCCTCTCCTCGCTCGCGCGACAGGGGCGCACGGTGCGTGTGCCGCTCAATCGCACCGCCGATCTCTCGCGCATCATCAAGGCGTCGGAAATTCTCCGGCAGAAGCTCCGCCGCGAGCCCTCGCCTGAAGAACTCGCGCAGGTCACCGGCCTGTCGGTCGACGTCGTGCAGTCGCTCGCGGCCTTGAACACCGGCGACGTCCGTCTCGATGCCCCGATGGATCCCGATGGCGATCGCTCGCTCATCGAGCGCTTCGTAGCAGATGAGATGCCCGACACCGAAGAAGAAGCCATGAACCGCTTCCTCACCGACGAAATCGAGCAGGCGCTCTCCACGTTGCCGCCGCGCGACGCCAAAGTGCTCCGTCTCTACTTCGGTCTCGAAGGCGGCCGTGAGCACACGCTCGAAGAGATCGGCAGCATGCTGGGCGTCACCCGTGAGCGCGTGCGTCAGCTGCGTGACCGGGCCCTCAAGCGCCTCCGCGAAGGCGATGTGGGTCGCGCCCTCTCCAGTTTCGCCGCGTAAAACGCGATCCGAAGCGAACGCCGGCCCGCGAGGGCCGTGGTACGGAGGGGCGCCCCACAGCGGGCGCCCCTTTCTGTATGCGACCCACACGGTCACGCCTACCTTCGCCGAACTTTGGCGGTACATTTGTGATCTCATGATCGAGTTCAAGAACGTCCACAAGGCTTTCGGGCCCAAGCAGGTGCTCCGCGGCTTCTCCCTTCAGGTCAAGGAAGGCGAGACCATGGTGATCATCGGCTATTCCGGAACCGGCAAGTCGGTGGCGATCAAGCACATCGTCGGCCTCCTCGAACCCGATGAGGGCGAAGTCTGGGTCGATGGCCTCCGCGTCGATCAACTCGCGCGTAAGGACCTCTACGCGCTGCGTGGACGGATCGGCTACGTGTTCCAGTTCGCGGCGCTCTTCGACTCCATGACCATCGGGGAGAACGTCGCCATGGGGCTGCGCAAGCAGGGCGAGCTCAGTGAGTCGGAAATCACCATCCGGGTCGACGAAGCGCTCTCCCTGGTCGATCTGCCCGATGTGAAGGGCCGCATGCCGGCCGAACTCTCCGGCGGCATGCGCAAGCGCGTCGGCATCGCCCGCGCGATCGCCCTGCGCCCCAAGTACATCCTGTATGACGAACCCACCACCGGTCTCGACCCGGTGACGTCGGCCACCATCGATGCGCTTATGGTGCGCATGCGGGAGCAGCTGGGGGTCACCGGCATCGTCATCACGCACGATATGCGGAGCGCCTACACCGTGGGCACGCGCATCGCGATGCTGTACGAGGGCCAGGTGCACGCCGTCGGGACGGTGGATGAAATTCAGCACAGCACCGACCCACTCGTTCGCCAGTTCATCGAAGGGCGCGCCACGCTCGAGGGAAGTGCGCCGCTGATCGGTGTGGCCTCGGGCGACACCGCCCAGACGAGCTGAATCGGGTGCTCGTGCCGCCTCTCTCGGTCGCATCGCGATGACGACGTCGCGCGATCCGCGCAAGCGCTCCGGGCGCGCCACCCTCGAAACGTCGGCCGGTGGCGTCGTGTATCGCGTGCAGGATGGCGAGCCGATGTTCCTGCTCATTCGCGACAGCTATCAGAACTGGGGATTTCCGAAAGGACATCTCGAAACCGATGAGCCGCCCGAAGCCGCCGCGCTGCGTGAAGTGCGCGAGGAAACCGGGCTCGATGATGTCGCACTCGATGGCGCGATCGACACTATCAACTGGTTCTTTCGCTTTCGCGGCAAGCTGGTGCACAAGGTCTGTCATTTCTACCTCATGCGCAGTGACGCCTCTCCCACCACACCGCAGCGGGACGAGGGCATTACCGCCTGCCGGTGGGCCTCGTACAAAGACGCCACGCAATTGGTCTCCTACGCCAATGCGCGCGACGTGCTGACGCGCGCCCACGCCATGGTCCGCGGGGAAGATCCGGCCGCCGATCCGGCTCAGGCGCCCACGCCGCGCGCCGGCGTGCACACCGAGCACTCCCGCTGATGGCCACCCGCCACAGTGCCGACAGCACCGCGCCACCGATGTGCGTGGTCGCGCTGCTCAAGCGTGAGCGCGCGCGGGCCCTCGTTCGTGCGGCGTTCCCGCGGCGCCGCGCCCACGTGCATGCCGCCAAGAGCGCGGCGGACGTTGAGGAGTATCTCATCAAGGAACTCGTCGACGTCGTCATCATCGACGCGGGCGCTGGCGACGACGCGCAGCGGCTGATCGCCCGGGCCGAGGAGTTTCCCAGTCTCCCGTTCGTCCTGATCACGACCCTGCTGCCCGCCGACGCGCCGCTCGTGGCGCGAGCGGCCGATGCCGGGGTGGCCGACATCCTCGTCGAAGGCGTGGACGACAGTGTGGCCCGCGAGCTCGTGCTCCGGCGTGCCTTCTCCAGCCGCTTCGAGAGGGCGCTGTCGCAGCCGCCGGCCATGCTGCATCTCGAAACCCCGTTGCAGATCGCCGTCTGGCAAAGCGTTGTCCGCCGCGCCGGCCGACCGGTCCGCACCGACCAGCTGGCCAAGGAGCTCAGCGTGTCGCGCGAGCACCTGTCACGCAGCTTCGCCGTGGGGCAGGCCCCCACCCTCAAGCGCGTGATCGACCTCGTACGGGTCCTCGCCGCCGCCGAACTGTCCAAGAACGCCGGCTACGATGTGCGCGACGTGGCGCAGGTGCTGGGCTTCGCCAGCTCGTCGCACCTTTCCAGCACCACCCAGCGCCTCGTCGGCGCCCGCGCCTCCAGCCTGTCCCGTCTCCGCACGGTCGACCTGCTTGAGCGCTTCGGCCAAGCCGCGTTCGGGGATCCCGCCGCCAGCTAGGTCGCAACAGCAACAGCGACAGCCAGAACACGGATCACGCGGATAACACTGGAACAACACGGATCTGCTCCGTGTGGGCGACCGGCCCCGCGACGCCCCCCCCGAAGCGCTTTTTTAATCAAAAGCCATCCCGTCAGCCGAGCCGGCCTCTCCGTCAGGCGGGCTTATCCGTGTTGTTTTCGTGCGATCCGTGGTCTCCGTGTTCTGGCCGTTGCCGTTGCTGTCGCCGTCGCCGTTCATGAGCCAAAGCGGTCCAGCAACGCCGGGTTGCACCGACCCACCCCATGTGATAATTTTCACAAGCTATCCCCGAATCGTTACCACGCATATAAAGCCCCTGCCTCATGGCTACTCAGACCGCCCTGCGCCCCGGCGAAATCAAAGACATTCTCCTCCGCGAAATTGAAGCGGCGGATCTCGCCGATCTCAACGTCGAGGAAGTCGGGTCCATCCTCGAAGTGAAAGACGGCATTGCCCGCGTCTATGGCCTGGGTAAGGTCATGGCCGGCGAGATGCTCGAGTTCACCGCCTCGGAAACGAAGGCCGTCATCACGGGCATGGCGTTGAACCTCGAAGAGGACAACATCGGTGCCATCATCCTCGGTGATTACCTCCAGCTCAAGGAGGGCGATGAAGTCCGTCGCACCGCCCGCGTGCTGGAAGTGCCCGTTGGACCGGAACTGATCGGTCGCGTCGTTGATCCCCTCGGCCGCCCCATCGACGGCCTCGGCGACATCCGCAGCACCGCCTTCCGCAAGGTTGAGTCGCCGGCCCCCGGCATCATCGTGCGGCAGCCGGTCAAGGAGCCCATGCAGACGGGCATCAAGGCCATCGACTCCATGATCCCGATCGGCCGCGGTCAACGCGAGCTCATCATCGGCGACCGGTCCACGGGCAAAACCGCCGTGGCCATCGACACGATCATCAATCAGAAGGGGCAGGGCGTCGTCTGCGTGTACGTCGCCATCGGCCAGAAAGCCTCCACCATCGCCACGGTCGTCGAGCGTCTCCGTCAGGCCGGCGCACTCGAATACACCATCATCGTCGCCGCCTCGGCGTCCGATCCGGCCCCGATGCTCTACATCGCGCCCTATTCGGGCTGCGCGATGGCCGAGTACTTCATGTACAACGAGGGCAAGCCCACGTTGTGCGTGTACGACGACTTGTCCAAGCAGGCCGCCGCGTATCGGCAGCTGTCGCTGATTTTGCGCCGTCCGCCGGGCCGTGAAGCCTATCCGGGCGACGTGTTCTATCTCCACAGCCGTTTGCTCGAGCGCGCGGCCAAGCTGCGTGAAGACGACGGCGTGGTCGATGGCAAGACGATCCTCAAGCCGGGTGGCTCGCTCACCGCGCTGCCGATCATCGAAACGCAGGCCGGTGACGTCTCGGCGTACATCCCGACCAACGTCATCTCGATCACCGACGGACAGATCTTCCTGGAAACGGACCTCTTCAACGCCGGCATTCGCCCGGCCGTGAACGTCGGTATCTCGGTGTCGCGCGTTGGTGGCTCGGCCCAGACCAAGGCCATGAAGAGTGTGGCCGGCCGTCTCCGTCTCGACCTCGCGCAGTTCCGCGAACTCGAAGCCTTTGCCGCGTTCGCGTCGGACCTCGATCCCGCCACCAAGCGTCAGCTGGAGCGTGGAGCCCGCACCGTCGAAATCCTCAAGCAGGGACAGTACCAGCCCATGCCGTTCGAGGAGCAGGTGATGGTGATCTACGCCGTGACCAACGGCTTGCTCGACGCGATCGACACGGGCAAGGTGCGCGCGTGGGAGAAGGGATTCCTCGAGTTCATGCGCGCGCAGTTCCCGCAGGTCGCAGATACGGTGCGCACCAGCAAGGCGCTTTCGAAGGACATGGAAGCGGAGCTGAAGCGCGGCATCGAGCAGTACTCCAAGAGCCTGTAACATGGCCAAAGGCCGCGAACTCAAGGGGCGCATCAAGTCCGTCGAAAACACGCGCAAGATCACGCGCACGATGGAAATGGTCGCCACCTCCAAGATGAAGCGCGCGGCGGATCGCGTGTCGTCCGCGCGTCCGTACGCGCTGGCGCTTGGCGAGGTGCTGTCGCACGTCTATACGCCGGAACTGGCGGAGCGTTTCCCGCTCCTTCGCCGCCCGACGCAGATCAAGAACGTGGCGCTGGTGGTGCTCACGGCGAATCGCGGCCT
>Ga0049081_10000720_pt1 | contig 12569 bp, 9 predicted proteins | sample GreLakmeER78MSRF_FD_66717 | JGI IMG/M metagenome (GOLD analysis project Ga0049081, IMG submission 66717) | Freshwater lentic microbial communities from great Laurentian Lakes, MI, USA - Great Lakes metaG ER78MSRF | ecosystem: Environmental > Aquatic > Freshwater > Lake | place: Great Lakes...
AGAATATCAGACCATCTTTTTGAAAAAGGTGCAATGGTTCTTCCAGGAGAAATTGCTTTTGATTTAGATTACTATGCTGTAAAACTTACATCTAAAACATTTGCTACAGTTGCCGAATATGTTGGTAAACAAATTACAGGTGTTACTTCAGGTGTTGTAGGTATTTGTGTTAATGCTGTTGCAACAGACGGTACAGATCCAGATACTTTATATGTAAAATATAATAAAACAGGAACAAACAATACATCTTTTGCTTTTACTAATGGTGAAACAATACAGGCCAGAACAATAGGTGCTGCAACAGTTTTAGCAACTGCTGTGGTAAATTCAACAGCAACTGGTTCTGCTGCTAGTATAGCTGCAGGAGTTTATTACATTAATGGATTTCACGTATCAGTTACAGCACAAACATTAATATTAGACAAATATACAAATACACCAAGTTATAGAGTTGGATTAACAATTGTTGAATCTTTTGTTACTTCTAATGATGATGTTACTTTAGTTGATAATGCTCAAGGTTCTTCAAATCTAAATGCACCAGGTGCTCACAGATTTAAAATAGATTTAACATTAGCAAAAAGAACATTAACTTCAACAGATAATGCTAATTTTGTAGAGTTACTAAGATTGTCAAATGGTATTCGACAAAACCAAGTTCGTTCTACTGAATATAGTATATTGGAAGATACTCTAGCAAGAAGAACATATGATGAATCAGGTGATTACACTGTAAGAGAATTTGATTTAGATATAAGAGAACATTTAATATCAGGAAATAATAGAGGTATTTACACATCAGGTAATGGTGGTGTTGAAACAAAATTAGCTGCAGGTTTAGGGCCAGGTAAAGCTTATGTAAAAGGTTATGAAATTGAAACTATAGGAACAACTTATGTAGATATAGACAAAGCAAGAGATTTTAATACACAAAATAATTTTAATACAAGATTTGATGTAGAAAATTATGTAAACGTTACAAATGTTTATGGTTCTCCTGATATTGGATTTGTTTCAGCTGAAGTTGAAGCATTTAAAAACGTAAATCTATTTGATACAGCCACAGCCACAGGCGCAAGAGGTACACAACAATCAACAGTAGGTGTTACGGTACCACAAATTGGTCGTGCTAAGTCAAGAGGATTTGAATTAAACAACGGAACGGCCAGTGCAAACGTATTTTCTAGTACATCCTTAACAAGTGCAGTTTATAAACATTATCTATTTGATATAGAAATGTTTACACATTTAAATGTAAGAACAGCACCAGCATTTACAAATGGAGAAAAAGTAACAGGTGGCACTTCAGGAGCTATAGGTTTTGTACAATCAATTTCAACAACAAGAAATACAGCAGTAACAAGTATTTCAGTTGCAAGTCCAGGGGTTGTTACATTAAACTCTCACGGATTTAAAGAAGGCCAACAAATTACATTATCAGGAGGAACTTGGACAGTTAATTCTACTTCAGGTGCAGTAGCTGCCGTTTATACTGTAAAAAATCCTACAACAAACAACTTTCAACTATTTAATGCCGCTGGTGATACAGCATCAAATGTTACAGCTTTTTCTTCAGCACCAACAGTTACACACGGAGTTACAGTTTTAAATAATATAACGGGAGTATTTGTAGCAGGCGAAACAATTACAGGTGCAAGTTCATCAGCTACAGCAGTTATTCAATCTGATATACTTGGATTTAAAGGAGTACAATCTTTTGACTTTACACAAGTAAAACAAATTGGAATGGCTGGTACACCATCATATACAGCAGATGTTGCAACAGACACAACTTATGGAGAAAGATATCCTGTGTTTGGTTCTATTTCAGTTGCAAATAGTGGAACAACAGTTACAGGATTTGGTACTTTATTTAATACAGAATTAAAAATTGGTGATTCGATTACATTTACTACTGATGCTGGCAATTCAGTAACAAGAGTAATAGAATCTATTTCATCAAATACAAGTTTACAATTATTAACAGCAGTCGATCCTTCTGATGTATCCACTAAAACAGTCGCATTTAGAAATCGTGGTAAATTGCAAGGTTCAAATAAAAATATTGCAATATTTAAACTACCTAATAAGAGAATTAAAACTTTAAAAACAGCATCTAATGGTGGTAATACAGAAACAAATTTTAGTGTAAGAAAACATATTGTATCAACATTAACTGGTGCTGGTTCTGTAACATTAAATGCAGGCACAAATGAAACGTTTGTATCTTTAACTGAATTAGATTATACAGTTTCTATTATGTCATTAGGTTCAGGAACAACAGGCGCTGTAGGAAATGTTTTAAGTTTATCAGGCAATAATCATTTAGGTGCTGCTATATTTACACTAAACGTGGCAAAAACACAATTAACATTAAATTTTGGAACCAATTACAACGGGCATAAAGTTAAAATATTAGCAACAATAGACCGAGCAGTTGCAGATTCGAAAACAAAAACATTAATATCTAACTCTACACTTAATATAGGAGATTCTGCTGTTTCTGTTGGTGGCCTCACAGAGCAACAGATTGTTCAATCAGGCGTAATTGGTTTAAAAAAGGCAGATGTTTATGAAATTAATTCTATTTTTATGTCTCCTAATTTTTCTACTCCTGCTACAACAAGTCACACTGACGTTACAAGTAGATTTACATTAGATACAGGACAAAGAGATAATTTTTATGATATAGGAAGAATTAAATTAAAAACAGGTTCTCTTGTACCTACAGGAAGATTATTGATTAATTTTGATTATTTTTCTCACGGTTCAGGTGATTACTTTGATGTTGACTCTTATACAGGAACTTTAGATTATTCGGATATACCATCTTATACTTCTGATACTACAGGAGAACAATTTGATTTAAGAGATTGTTTAGATTTTAGACCACGTGTTGATGACGATTCAACAGTTACAAGTTCTACACAAGACAGGGGATTTGACGGTACAGGAGCTTCTACCGTAAACGTTGTTAAATTTAATTCAGATGTATCTACTGATTTAGAATTTTATTTACCTAGAATTGATAAAATATTTTTAGATAAAGATGGAAATTTTAAAGTAGTTAAAGGTTCTGGTAATATAACTCCTCAAGTTCCAAAAGGTCTTGAAAATGCTATGCACTTATACACATTATTTTTAGGTCCATATACCTTAGATACAAATGATTTGATTATTGATAAACAAGATAATAAACGATACACTATGAGAGATATAGGTCGTTTAGAAAAAAGAATTGATAACGTAGAATACTATACACAATTATCTTTATTAGAAACAAGCGCTCAAGGTTTACAAATACAAGATGCTGAAGGATTTGATAGATTTAAAAATGGATTTATAGTAGATAATTTTACAGGTCACGGCATAGGAGATGTTACTAACGTAGACTATAAAGTTTCTATGGATATGTCTGGTGGATTCTTACGACCAATGCACAACTCTCAATCTGTACAATTAATTGAAGCAGATGATGATGGTTCGCCAATTGTTGAAGCTGATAGAGTATTAGCTAACTATCAAAAAACTGGAGATTTAATTACACTACCTTATACGGAAACAACAATTATTAATCAACAATTTGCTAGCAAATATGTAAATGTAAATCCTTTTAATATATTTACTTGGTCGGGTTCAGTTACGTTAGACCCACCAGGAGATGAGTGGAAAGAAACAGAAAGAGTTCCTGATTTGTTAATTAATGGTGTTGGCGGGTTTGATACAATGTTAGCAGATTTGGGCAATCCAAATTTATCGCAAGTAGAAATTGGTACAGTATGGAATGAGTGGCAAGATTTTTGGCAAGGAAGACCGGTTGAAACTGTTAATACTTTATCAACATTTATGGATGGAAGAGCAGTAAGAGCAGTTCAAGAAAGAACAACATCACAAGACGTGGTTGAAACAAGAACAGGAATTAGATCGGTATTAGTTCCTCAAGTTGTTAGAACAGCCTTAGGCGATAAAGTGTTGAATATAGCATTTATACCTTTTATAAGAAGTAGAACAATTAATTTTACTGCTACAAGAATGAAACCAAATACAAGAGTTTATCCTTATTTTGATAATGTAGCTATTACTTCATACGTAACGCCTACGGGCGGTATTATAAGTGGTAATTTAGTTACAGATGCTAACGGTGCTGTGTCAGGAACTTTTGTTATACCTGATTCAACTAATAACGCTAATCCTAGATGGAGAACAGGTCAAAGAGTATTCAGACTTACAAGTTCAGTTACAAATTCAACAACAGATGTTGAAACTTCTGCTGAAGCAGATTATATTGCTAAAGGTTCTTTAGAAACAGTACAAAATACAATTGTGTCAACAAGAGAACCTAGATTAGTAAGACAAGATGTGAATGATGTCAGATCTGTTACAAGAACCTCAACAAGAACAACAGTAGAAACGATTGGATGGGTTGACCCTATTGCACAAACATTTTTAATTGACGATACTGGTGGAGTTTTTGTAACATCTATTGAGTGTTACTTTCAATCAAAAGATGCCAACATTCCTGTTACAATGCAAATAAGAGAAGTTGTAAATGGCTATCCTTCACGTACAATTGTACCTTTTGGTGAAGTTGTATTAAACCCTAGTTCAGTAAGTGTTAGTGATGACGCAACTACACCTACAAAATTTACATTTCCTTCTCCTGTTTACTTACAAGAAAAAACGGAATATTGTTTTTGTTTATTAAGTAATTGTAATAGTTACAATGCTTGGGTGGCCAGATTAGGAGAAAAACAAGTAGGTTCTAATAATACAATTTCAGAAAATCCATATGCAGGAGTTTTCTTTAAATCACAAAACGGTTCAACTTGGACTGCTGACCAAGAAGAAGATATAAAATTTAAAATTAATCGTGCCGAATTTGAAAATGTTGTAGGTACAGTTACGCTTGTAAACGACAACTTACCAACAAGAACATTACCTATCAATTCTTTAAGAACAACAAATACTTCAGGAGTAATAAGAGTATTCCATAGAAATCACGGAATGCACGGATTAAATAATAATGTTACAATAGCTGGCGTGACAGCAGGTTTAAATAACGGAATTGATGCAGCACTCATTAATAGAACATATACAAGTATTTCAAACGTAACACTTGACAGTTATGATATTACAACTGCTGGCACAGCGACGGCTACAGGCGATATTGGTGGTGCAACTGTAACAGCTACAGAAAATAGATTAATTGATGTAGCTTGTTTAAATTTAGGCGTAATGACCGTTCCAGGAACAACAATTAATTACGATATAAGAACAACGAGTGGTGCATCAATAGACGCTCCAGCAAACACTCAAACCGAATTTCAGTTATTACCTGTATCAAGTGCTATAAGTGTAGTTCCTGGTGATAACATTTACTTCACTGCACCTCAAATGGTAGCTAGTACAATCAATGCAACAAGTGAAATGAATAGTGAAGGTAAATCTTTATTTTTAAATCTTACGTTAATAACAACAAATACAAAACTTTCACCAGTGTTAGACATTAAACGTGTGAGTATGGTTGCTACACAAAATAGATTAAATTCTCCAGAGGCGGGAGATCCTAATTTTGTCGCCGATACTGCTGCTACAGGAACTTCATCAGCGGCCGTTTATTGCACAAGACCTATTACTTTAGAAAATGAGTCAACAGCACTAGAAGTCAGATTAACACAAAATGTTAGAGCGAGCTCTTCTGTTGAAGTATACTATAGAATTACAGGTGCTGAAGAAGTAAGAAACATAAACGATTTAGCTTGGGTGCCATTTAATGGAGATGGTTCAGAAGATATATCTGTAACTCCTGCTGAAAATGACAGAACATTTAAAGAATACAAATATTCAGATACAGGATTAAACACATTTACAGCATTTCAAATTAAAATAGTAATGAAAGGTACAAATTCGTCTTATCCTCCTATTATAAGAGATTTAAGAGGAATTGCTTTAGCGGCTTAATATGAAACTGAAAGTAGAAGGTCATAGTTCTTTGGAAAGAGATGTAAGATCTAATGCAATTGTAAATACAAATAAAAGTGAATACCAAGTATATATGAATAGAATTAAATCACGTGAACAACAAGGCGATCAGATAAGAAATACAATAAAAGAGATAAATATTTTAAAACAAGAATTGTTTGAAATAAAAGAATTATTAAAAGAGGTAATTAAAAAATAAACAATGGCATTTACAGTAATCAATACTACAGATACACTAGAACAAATGCGAGTTAAGTTAAATAACTTGACTACAAATGATTTTGGTAATCCTTCACTTTTAGCTGGTGCTGGACTTGCGTCCACATCCATAGTAGGTGCAGTAGTAGAAATAGCTGGCGTTGCTTTTTCTGCTGCAGGATTTACAATTAGAGATTCAAGTTCATCAATTCAAGTTGTAGGTGCAGGTCAAACTTTACAAGTAAATGGCGCATCAAATCAAATTACAGCAGTTGTAAGTTCTCCTGACACTTTGACAATAGGATTAAGAGATGATGTTACTATTGTAGGTAACTTAACAGCAAATGGACTAATACATTCTTTAGGTACTATTTCAATTAATAACGATGCTATTTCTTCTTCATCAACATCTAAAATTGATTTAAATGATAATATAAATGTAAACAATTCTCTTTTTAGAGTTGTTGACGCTACTGGTACATTAACTATTGGTGATACTAATAGTACATTTATTACACATTCAACAGGTAATATAAATTTTGGCAATAATAATCTTAATACATCAGGATTTTATTATACATCTAATTTAAACGGTTTTGTTTTTGAAGGTTCTACTAGTGATGCATTTGAAACAGCTTTAAGATGTGTTGATCCTACATCAGACAATGCTATAATTTTTCCTAACATATCAGGAACAGTTATAACTAGTGGAGACACAGGAACAGTTACCAACACAATGTTAGCTGGAAGTATAGCAGGTACAAAATTATTAGATGACGCAATTACAGAAGCAAAAATAGCTGATGATGCTGTAGGAATAGATCAATTAAAATCAGTGGTTACTTTACAAATTTTAAATTCATCCGGAGGAGTTTTAAAAACTATATACGGCGCAGGAGCGTAATACATTATGGCAGTGAGAACACCCTTATATTATGTTGGCGGCAATTTAAGAGAAATGTCGTCTATTTTAGTTGAAGAAATAAAAGCATTAGCAACATATCTGTATTCTTTAAGTCCTACAAAAATATTAACCGTTGTACCTTCTGGAGGAAATTTAACTTCAATTAGTGATACAAGACTGCAAGCGGGAGCATTATCTACAAGTACAACTGCGTTTCCTACTGAGGCAACAACTGCTGAACCTAGTATTGTAACTGTTACCTATGAAAGAATCATTCAAACAACAAGCACTCTTACTTTAACTGCCGACACAGGAAAATTATTTCCTTTATATTACACATCATCAGGTAATTTAAGAGCTATGGATGCTACAGATTTTTTAGATACTTTTATACATCCTGCAATTACAAACCTCGCTTTATCAACAACAACTTCAGATCAAGCAGGAACCTATTTTGTTTCTACAAGCACCAGTGTTGCAGGTTCTACTCTAATTTCATCAACACCAATATTTTTAGATACAAGAGCAGATACTACAAAGTATTCTGCTGCTACAGCTGCAGTAACAACTGTTAATGATGCTACTGCAATTCTTAATGATACAACTGTAACAGTTGCAGATGCAACTAATATTAGCATAAACGATAATATACAGTTTGCTTCACCTACTGCTTTTAGCGATGGTCAAACATATAAAGTTACAAATAAATCTTCAAATTTACTAACTATAACAAGATTTCCTTCTCTTACAGGAGGATTAGCAAGAGCTGTTGCAAACAGTAGTGGCGTGAGATTAGTTATGCCTGAAGAATTAGATCAACCAACTACAATAAATAGTTATTATTTACATAGAGTTAATGGTAGTCCAGTTGTTTTATCACAAGTGCCTCTTTATATAGATGCAGCTAATAACATAAAAGAATTTACTCAAGCAGAATTAGAAGCTTTGTTATCTAACTATATAAGATATGAAGTAGCCTCATCAACATTAGGACATTCATTATCTTATAATTTAGGAACCACAGGTTCAGGAAATATTAGAGGTTCTGGTATGACTGATACTCGTTTAAACGGAACAGGAGATTACCAAACGCTTTTTGTTGGTGCTGACGATTATAGAGCACAAGAATTTCCAAATGGTACTCCTGTGTCAATTAACACATATTATTTAAGAATAAATAAATCATAGGAGAATTATGACACTAACTGAAGAACATTTAAAAGACAATTTAATAACTGCATACTTTGTAGATAACGAAAGAAAAAACATAGAGGTATTAACAACAAGTGAAGATAAAAAAATTACTCTTTCCACAATTATACCTTTTGATGAAAATTTTGTAAGTTTTAAAGCTCTTACTAAATTTATTACTATAGATCAATTACACGAATTGACATATAAAAAAAATAAAGATGCAAGAGAATTATTTGAAAAACAGGTTATAGATATAGCTAAAAGAGATGGGTTGTTAAGTAACTTAGACAAAGTAACAAGTGATATTTTTCCATTACTTGTAAAAGCTATATTTGAAGATGATAATACAGATCACTTATTTGCATTAAAGTTATCTTTATTTGAATTAGATAAAATTAAAAATTCTACAAACGAAGAATTTAAGAAAAAATTAAGACAATCTCAAACTAAAATTGAGGCTCTTCAGGCTGCGTTTGAATTAATTAAATAGTTTGACCACCAGCCGGTCCAACCTTTTTCTAAAACGTGATGCATTTGTCCTAGCGTTACAATACTAAAGTTTTCTGGTTTTTTGTAAACATAATCTTTAATAGACGGACAAATATTATCATATGTGTTGTACTCTATTTCTTTAAAGTAAAATTCATCACTACCTTTGTTGTATGTATTTAAATAGTATTGTTCATTTGATTTAAATTTATTCCATATGTGTGATACATCGCCTGTCCACGATACAATAGATGAATTAAGTGGTGTATGAGCAGGTTCTCTCCACCAAGTATCATTTAACAACGTAAAATTATTTCTAATAAGATTTGGTAGTTTATCGTAGATAATCATATCTAAATCAAAGTATAGATTTTCACCATCTCTAAACTTATCATACATTTGAAGTTTATTATACCAATTACCATACAAATCATTCTTTATAACTTCAAAACTATCATAAGATAGGCCTGAATACTTATCAATCATATGTTTAAGATTTTTAACGTGCCAATCTGTAAACTTTTTACCAAATCTACAACAAATTATTCTCATTATTTAACTTCTATACACTTAATTTCTCTAGGAAAATGTGATTGTATTTTAATATAAGGTATCTTAGGAATATTATGAACGTTGCCATACGGGTCGATTTCTTTATCATTAGCTGTTCGTACATCAACTATTTTTGTTTTTCTCCATTTATGATTTTTTACTGGATCTCTACCTTCTTTATATAAAGTCATATTGTGAGCGTTAGCTGCACCTATTGCTAATTCATAGTCATCAATTTGATTTCTTGCTCTATCTTTTTGTGGATACCCTATGCCTATTCCAAAAGTAAGTTTTTTCTTTCCATCTAAAACGTCTTGATATATTCCCATTCTTTTTTCCCATTGATAATCATAGTCAGGACCCATACCATTACTTTTATTACAACCAGTATGATATCCTAAATCGCCAGCTGCTTTCATAATTAATCCTAATGTTAAACCTATATGAGTATGAGCATTGTCCCACATAAATCCTTCTTCAGGTTTTGCGTCTGTTCCATCATTATAACAATTATATAAAGGATAAGTATGTTTTGCAACAAACAACATATAAAAATTAGCATTCATTTGTGGATTTCTCCAAGTTGCAGGAGGTTTTTTTGTGTGTGTTGACCCCCAAGTCCATTTATAAAATTCTTCAATTACTTTTCTATCTTTAAAGTAATAAACATCATAAAATCCTTGCCATTGTTTTGACGGTGCATTTTGAGCTATCCATAAAAAATGTTCTATATGTTCTTCAGGAATAGTTTTAGAGTAGTCCCAATTTCTTTGACATTTTTGAAGTTGTTTGATTATTTCTTGTTCTTTTTTAATATCCATTTATATCCAATGTTTTTCTATAAATTTAAAATTATTTTTATGTATTGTTTTTTCTACTCCCGTAAAATGAACAATTTTTATATATTTATGTGTTTCATCTAATATCATATAATCGGTATTAAATTTTTTACTGTAAGCTTTGTTAAGATGTAAATTTTTATTATTGTCGTCTGTGTACTTGCACAACCATTTTTCAGGAGTTAACGTTAATTTGATTTTGTGTTCTTTAACTTTCCAATTCACATAATTTTGTTCACCATAGTATTTTGTATGAACTATACCTTTACGATAATAATTTAGTTGCCAAAACTCTACATTTTTAACAAAATCGTCCCATATACATTTTAAACTTCCTGATTTAAATTTGTAAAATCCTCCATTTATTTTTAATTTGTTTGTCCACCATTGACCATACGTTAATAATTCATTTTCAGAAATTGGCCAATTTAATAAATCATCAACATTGTTTACTATTATTTGATCTATGTCCATTATAATAATATCATCGCCTGGTTGTTGATATCCAAATTGAGGGCTAAAAAATTTTAATTTGTGCCAATGTTTTTTTATATCACTATAATTATTATATGGTAAGATAACATCAGCTTCTATATTTTTATTATCAGATATACAAATAAATTCAAAAGGTACGGTTGAGTTTCTTTTTAAACTTCTATAAAGTTTTGAAACATAATCAGGAGTATAAAAACCTTCAAAGTATACTGTGCAAATTTTAAGCATTATATTTTCTCCAAACTATATCAAATTTTTTGTTAATTGCGTGTACAAATTTTGTTTCGTTAGGTATAAAACCTTGTTTGTCAAAAAAATAATGCCATTGATTATTCAGCCATTGAATAGTTACATTGTTTTCTTTTATTTTTACACTAAACAAAGTTTCATTGTCGTAACCAAAAAAATCAACAATTTTTTTAGGAAAAATATCATAGTTATTTTTTAGCTTAGTCATTGTTTTTAAATTGTTTTCAAAATCGTAAAAATAATTTAACTTGTTTAAGTGTTCTTTATTAGCTCCTATTATTCCTGTATTAATTACATTATTAGAAGAACTTAAATTTTTTTCAATTAACATAGCCTGAGCATTATAGTACTTTGATGTTGGACTTCTAATTGTTTGTGTTGTATCAGTAATTGATTCCATTTTTTTAACATTATGTGTATTTTCATAAACACAAATGCCTTTGTTTAAATCCCAAACATCAAAAAAATTATCAGTAGTTAGGGGTATTACATCAAAATCTAAAAATAAAATTTCATCAAACTCTTTTGAAAGTTCATACAGTAGATGTATTTTATAAAAATTTACAATATTATAAGTTGTTATAAATGGATAATTATTTTTAAAGTGTTCTTCATATTTTTTGTATTTGTCATCATATTCAAACATTTTGAAAGGTATTTTAACATTATTTGCGTAATTTATTTTACAGTTTAATAAATTTTCATAATGTTCTCTAAACTGATATTTTGTATAAACATTAGTGGGCGTATGGCTTTTTTTTAATATGTTTAAATCAAACAAATCTAATTCACTATTAGGAATATCAATATAAAAACTAAATATTATTCTTTTCATAGTCGACCAATTAACGTAAACTTAATACCTCTATCTTCCTCTACTTGATCTTCTATTAATATTTTTGCTTTATTGGGTAATTGCTTTTTAAATTCTTCTATATTTTTTACACAATTTATGTGTGTTGGAATATCAAACATATTGTTAGATTGAAAAGCAAAGTATGAATTTATATTATTTAACACTGATAAGTTTTTCATAGGTTGCATATGTTCACAAGAAGTATTAATAATTAAATTTGTTCTAAAAATTCTTTCATTTGTCATTGACCAAGAAAAAACATCTTCATTAATAAAGTCTATTTTATTATAGTTTTTAAATAACCTGTTTTTAGCTATACGTATATATTTGTCATTTATATCTATAGCTGCTATTCTTTTTACTTCATTATAAAATGCAGGTATTAATATACTTCCATACCAACAACCAAATATTACAATTTCAGATTCAGTATTAAGTATATTTAATTTTTTTATATGATTAATTAGATTTTCTTTAGATTTGAATTGATTAGGACTATATGAATCTAGTAAATCCGAATTGTGTCTTCCTTCTTTTATAATATTTTTAAATAAATCTAAATCAATCATTTTCTTAATATATAGCTATTTATGACTAGTAAGTCTAAGTTGGTTTTATTAAATGTTTTAATAGCATCTTCTGGTGTTTCTACTATAGGCTCTTGGCAATTAAAGCTCGTGTTTAATAACATTGGAATTCCTGTTATCTTATAAAACTCGTTAATTAGATTATAAAATTTTTCATTAAAGTTTTTATTAACTGTTTGTATTCTTGCTGTACCATCAACGTGTGTTATGCCTGGCACCTTATT
>Ga0049081_10000723_pt1 | contig 12560 bp, 3 predicted proteins | sample GreLakmeER78MSRF_FD_66717 | JGI IMG/M metagenome (GOLD analysis project Ga0049081, IMG submission 66717) | Freshwater lentic microbial communities from great Laurentian Lakes, MI, USA - Great Lakes metaG ER78MSRF | ecosystem: Environmental > Aquatic > Freshwater > Lake | place: Great Lakes...
CGCGGGAAAGGTTTTGGTCAGGCATGGCTGGGGCGAATCTGACGGGCGCGGTTGTCGCGGCTAAGCTGGGCCTGCACAACATCAACCACAAACGTGTTTTTGACTGGGCGGTTGCCGAGGTTTCTGAGATGCAGACCGCCACCAAACTCAGCTACAACGACTACGCTACCATCGTCGGTGAGTTCCTGCTCAAGCACAACCTCAACACCTTGGTTATAAATAAGCACAGCACTTCCAAGTCCGGTATTGCGGCTTCTCCACTTATGCTCCCCAGAGGCCCGTTGGTTGTTCGCCACGAACCCGACTCCCGCCGTGTCTTCATCATCCGTCAGGCCCTGAAAGATTTCTGCGTGTTGAAGCAGGTGACCTTTACTGACCTGCTGACCGGCTTGAACAAGACAGGTGCGTTTGTTGCCGAAGTACGCACCAGACTGGATATTGGCACGGACATTAGTGCCCCGCCGGTGGTTGCCCTAGAGTTTGACTCTGACCTGCTGGGTATTGAGTTGGACGTAAACGGTAAAGGCGATGAAGATTGACGGGGTGACGTACCAGCTAGACTGGGACAAGTTCACAGTTGGCAGTTCGTTTTTTGTACCGTGTCTAAATGACGTAGAAGGGCGCGAGCGTATACAACGTAAGCTGGATCGTCTTGGTTATAAGACGATCATTAAGCTGGTAATAGAAGACGGGATACGAGGGTTGCGCGTGTGGCGTGTAAACCGGCTACAATTTAAGCGTAATTGACCATTGCTCTCTCTCCTAGAGTTAGCCCCCGCCGTAAAAAGCGGGGGCCTTTTTTATTCCTCTACCAACTCACCACCGTACTGCTTAGCCATAGATTTGTAGTCTGCCTTTGGCGGCTCTTCTTTTTGGGTGAGTTTTTGTATATACGTATCTTTAAACAAGTACCGCAGTTTTGGATCAACATACAAACCGTGGTCGGTTTGCACAGACTTTTCCAACTTATTTGATATAGAGTTAATCATTCCATCAGCGTCAATTGCCATCGTCGGATATTTCTTATTGAACTCCATGATTTTGTCAAAGGCTTTTTTGTTTCCATCAACATCGTTGGTCATAAAAGTAAGCGCAAAGATATTTAGGGTGTTGTCACGTTTTTTAAGGATTGCCTGTTCTTGCCCTTTTCGTTTGATGTTGCGAAATTGAATCTCGGCAAGGTCAGCGGGCCTAATACCTAAAGACTGCATCATCAACTCAAACGGGGTAAATTCTTTTTTCATAATTTCACCCTGCATAGTCAACGCGCCTTCTTTTGCGTATCGCGCAGCGATCATCGGTTGTTTAGCAAACCCGGGTAGCAAGGTCTCAATTGCTCTATCAGCATGGCCTTTTTTGTAAAGGTCAACCGCACGGCCTGCACTCACGCCCAAACCAGCCAGCGGGCCAAGTATTCCAACAAACATAGCCTCAACCATATCCTCAGCATCTTCATTGTTACGCCCATCTCTAAACCACATACCGTCGAGCTTTAAGCGGCTATGCAAGTCAACACCGGCGGCGTTACCAATACCTCGTGAGACCATAGTGCCCATGTTCTTACCAAAGGTATTGACCGCCCAGTTTGCAAACTCAAGTTCAAAATCAAACGGCTCGTCATCATCCCCTGCTGTCATTTGAGCTACGGCTTCGACAATAAAGGCAACGGTTGAGAATCCCCAGAGACCAGTGACTCCAGAGAATATACCTGCCATACCCATCGTCCCAACAAAACGGGCGCGGGCTTCACGTTTTTCTGCTTCGGGCAACTTACCCATCGTGTTCCAAGCGTTACGGGCTAGGAAGAACGTCATGTGTTGTGGGAACTGTTTAAACTGAAATATGATTTTTGCAATTGAGCTTTGTAAAAAACGAGGTTTGTTAGGCGCAGAGTAATCAAACATTGACTGCTGAGTCAAGTCTTTGGCTTCGGCAACAGACTCAGCAAATGCTTTCTGCCTATCCGTATAGTTTGCCCGCTTCTCCATAGCGGAACGGAACGCGGACATAGCTATGATTTCGCGGTTAAACCGTTCAGCATGATGGAATGCGTAAGCCACAACTTGCATGGCTCGGTTGGGAATGCTGCTGTAGTCAGACGTTGGGTTTGATGCTAAACCCGATTGGTCATAAGCTGCGGTTATATCAATTATCCCGTCAGCGACAAAACGGTTATATGCTGCTCTATCTACAGCCGACAGAGTCTTTGACCTATCTAATGATGGGGACAGCAATTTTGAGTCTATGACTCGCCCGCCCCCTTCAATATCAAACCCAGTGGCCGTAATCTGAGCCATTGTTTTAAAGGTGTTGTAAAGCACGCGCCCTGTTGCCTCTGTGTACCCCATCTTGGGGTTTGCGCGTACCTGTTGTCCAATAAGTGTAGGCACGCCAATCATTGCGCCGCCCATTACGTTAACCACAGCCGAACCGATGGATGTCAAATAATAAACAAACCCTATGTTTGATAGGTACGATACCCATTTTCCAGTATCGGTTGGGTTCAGGATTGCGGATAAACGATTGTCAATCTCCTCTACATAATCAGTTAACTCCTCGTTCTCTCTTACAAGTGCTGGATCAAACGCCGCGCCGGGGGTAAATCGTCCTTTGATTTGTGAACGTGCGGCGTCCAACTGAGAGAACATCTCAGGTGAGTATTCAAACCTAGACATCTGATACGCCATGTTAAAGGAAGAGGATGCAAAGCTACGCAGTGCATCTTCCGAGTAACCGGCAATACTGTTGCGATGCACAAAGGCGTTGCGCATACTGCGGTCTGGCTGGTTGGCTAGATATGTTTGATACAGGTTGTCTTTTAATTCAGTACGGCGAGCATCTGCTTCAGCTTGGGTAAGCCCAGTCATGTCCATGCTGTCAACACCGGCAAACGCTGATTTTAAGAACGCAGACTCGCGGGCATGGAAGTCCATCTGCTGTTGGTAGTTGTTACCAATATTTTTGCCTATAGTGGTTGACAAACTTGGATTTTGTTTTAGAAGCTCATCCCTGTGCATATTACGGGCGGCTTCAGATTCAAACATGTAGTATTCACGGTTCTGACCTTTACCCACCTGATACCAAAAGCGACCAAAACGCATCAACGGGAAATATGGGCCAGCCCGTTTACCCTTTTCAAACTCGTTTCGAATTTCCAAAATGGTTGCTTCAGATACACCGAATTGACGCATCTGTATGATGCGACGATTCATTAATCGTTTGTAGTTGCTGTACCTGCGCTCATAGAAATCACGTACTTCGCGGTATATAGCACGGGCTTTGGGGTCTAGCGCCCTCCACTCGTTCATCAACTTTGCGTTATTTGCACGTTGAGCCGCTGTAGCTTTATCTGGGTCAATTTCTAAAATAGTTGCGCTGTGCATTACCACACCAAGTTGGCGTGACATATCTGGGTCAGCAGCTTGCAAGCTCTCCCACTTACGGGAAATGTCTCCTGACTCTTTTAGTATCTGTGACTTCTTAGCAAGAAACTGCTCAGTCACGTTAATGAAGTTACCGATCTGTTTTATACGCCCGCCGACCAAATCATTGATCTGACGAAGAGTCAACATACCGAGATACGCTTTACGTGCGCCCGCGTTTAAGCTGCGTAACTCACGCATCTTTCCGTTTGTCCACGTATCAGCCATCATCCAGCGGCGGATAGTAGATGGTTGATTGGGCAAACCCTTGGGCACAGTTGTTCGACGGCGTGGCCCTTTTGTGGCCATAGCTTTTGGCCCAGTGGTTACGTTCATGCCCTCTAAGGACATTGTGCCCGCCATCATTGCATCAGCAGCAAACATGACTTCGACCATGACGTTGCTTGGCGCACCGGGTTTTACTTTGAACATGTCACTAATAGACTTAGTGAAACGGTTCCACAAAGACAATGAAGAAGTCTTGTACCGATAAGAGCGCAACACGGCCTGTAACTTAGGATTTGTAAGCGCTTCAGCTACAAACTCATGTAAGTTTGTCATACCATAGAAGGGGTTATCTGCTACCCCCTGCTGGTTCATCATGTTCTTGGAGTACTCAAACAACTCTACAAGACGGTCGTAACCTTGGCGTTGTATACCAATCAATTTGTCAGCGTTGTCGATTAGATATGACGAAGCCGCGTGAACAGTTTCGTGCAGCAACAAATGATTTGTTAGTTTGCCCGCACCTTGGCGCATAACAATAGCGTCGCTTGCAGGATCGTATTTACCATCCCATGCAAACTCTTCGTTTACCAAGTCTATTACGCTATCAAGAAGCTGTTGGTTGGACTCAGTACCTTTGTTGCTACTCAACGTATCTTGTATTGTGTCCAATGCAAATACTAGATTACGCAACTTGCCGGACTTCAGGTCACTAATAATGCTTGCTTGTTGTTCTTGCGGATACAGTGCAACAACCAGATCACGTAAAGTATCTAAGCGTTCATTCAACGACTCTGTGACTTGTGGGTCGTTTGATAAAGACTCCAGCGCATCTGCTTCAAGCAAACGAGTTTTTGCTGTGAACCCTGTATCCAACAAGCGTTGTGCAAGTTCAGCGTAGTACTTGTTGTTCTTTGTCTGTGCAAGAAGCTCAAGTGCTTTGCGGGTTTCGCCCTGTTCAAGCAAGCGACGAATAGACGGATGCACTTCAGTCAGCATCTCAACAGTTGGAAGATTCTGTAGATTTACTTGAGTTGTGGGGCTGAGAACTTCTTCTCCTTCGCCAGCCTCTGTTTCTGCTTCCTCTTGCATTTGAGAAAGGCGCTCTTTAGCTTTTTTCCTGCGTGGGGCTTTTGGTAGCTTAGCCCCATTCTTTTCGCTTTCCCGACGCTCCTTCTCTACTACAGCATCAAGCTTCTCGTTGTACTCAGAAATAGCTTTTGCAAATTTCTCGCTCTCAACGGCATTCTGCTTGTTCTCAGCCACCAACTCATCAAGCAACTCTAGTGTGGCTGGGTCTAAGTTAGCCGCGATCCATGCACGGAAGTCCTGTGCGTACTTACCACCTTCTTTAAAAAAGGTAGAGTTTGCACCGTAGTGTTTTGGATCAATCTCAAAGTACGCTAAGTCAAACGCCAAATCTCTAAGCGCGTCACCAAATGTTGTTCTGTTGCGGTTGGTCAAGTAAGTGATAGCAGCTTGGGCTGGCGCGGAAATCTTTCCCGTCATCTGCTTCAGGATCAACGCTGCTGCACGCAACTTGTTGTCGTTGATGTCACGCACGATTTCTTTAATGTTCTGGCTTGGACGGCGTGGTTTACCGGCGACTGGCGCTTCATAAGTGCTGGTTGACGCGGCTACAGTAGTAATTGTTTCTTGATACGGTATCTTTGTCCCAGTGACTTGAGATGGTCGCATCTTGCTGGTTCTGATGTTGGACAGAGCGCCTTCACCTGAAGCCATCATCTGATCTACATAAGTTTGGACTTGTGCACTAAATTCATCCATACCACGGCGTGTGGTCAAGTCTGGTAATCCTGCATTTGCAAGGAGTCGTGACTGCGCATCTGGTGACGCATTTGGCAACGCTGTAAGTAAAGCGTTTAATTTTTCCTGACCACCAACACGGCGGGCAAGGTAGTCAAGCATCTGCTGTGCGCCAGCGCTGGTTGTCTCGCCCGGTTGGGCAACATCGAACTCCAGCATAGTGCCAGCGGCGGTGTTCTTAGAGTTGCCGTGACGTTCTTGTTCAGCAGGAGAATCAGACGCGGCTTGGATTGAATCAAAGAAACCTTTGATCTTGCCGCCTTCCTCTGTCTGTACAACGTGTTCTGTGTCCGTAGTTGGCGCTCTTACAGATCTTGCTGGTGGCGGTACACCTTGGCGGGCAACTTCTTGTTGTGGTTCTTCGGCTAAGTCAGCATATTCATCTACGGGTGGTTTTACACGTTCCCGACGTTCAGTAACTTCGCGTGGCTCTCCCTCACTCGCTGCCCTACGTTCGCGCATAACTCGAGCGTTTTCTTGCTGTAATTCAGCAGTATCAAACATCTCAGTTTGCGCCGTTGTTTCTTGTCTTTCACGACCAACAGTGGGTTCTACGCCCGCCGCTACATCTTGCTGGGCTTTTTGTAAATCTCTTTCTATACCCAAGAGGTTACGCTCATAAGCGGCTACAGTTTCGTTAATTTTGGCAAACTCTTCTTTAGAGGGTCTTGGAGCAGTCTCATCGGCTGAGCGTGAGGCTAAATTTTTTAAACGCGCCAACTCTGCGCGGGCGCTGTCCAATGCTTTTGTAACACGAGATTTTTCTGCCTCAAGCGTATCTGCCCGCTGTTGCGAAGAGAACAGATTACCCTGCATAGCACGAGGAGTACCCGATGTTTTTGTAAACCGGGGATGACCAATTTCACGTAAGTGCTCACGAACTTGCTCTAATTTAACTTTGGCTTTATCTGCTTCTCCTTGAAACCAAGCTGTTTGCTCTGCCAAAATATCTACAAGTCCTTGATCCGTAGATATACCGCGGGCAATCTTTTCCTTAACGCTGTCAACTTTGGCTTGTTCTTCGTCTACCCTTGCTTGGGCATCTTCAGCTTTAGCAGTTAAATTTGCTTCTTGTTGCCCAAAATACATTTGATCCGGCGTTAAAGGTTTCTTTACGCCATCACCCTGCATTGCACGAGGCTGGCCAGTTCCCCTCTGCAACATATCAATAGCGTGATCAATCTCAGCGTTTGATGTCTGCAAATAATCTTGAATGATCGAGTCTCTGTTTTTGAGTGCTTTACCCGCCGACATATTAGCGGGCCGCATACTGATAATCATCGCGTCGGTGTACCCGCCAGAATCAACCTTCTCTTGAATACGGGCGCGGTTATCTTCTAGCTCTGCAATCGCGCCGTTTACATCCTGCTGGGCTAACGCCATAGCGTTTCTCATACGGCGGGCGGCAGCTTGGTAAAGGCCGAACAAGTTACCCTGCATTGCACGAGGCTGACCAGTACTTGGTTCAAGTTTGGCTAATACTTTTGACCCGTCAAACACGGGGTTCTTGAGTTGTGCGGCAACACCTTTGTTGCGAATTAAACCCATGTTGGCATCAACGACTGCGGCCAAGTCTTTCTGGATTAGCTTACGCTGGTTCATGCCCGCTTGGTCAATTGTTCCAGATGGCAGCGAGTTGTATTCATCCCGCAACTCTGTGTACTGCCGTACAAAATCGCTGTAGGCTTCAAGGGACTGCGCGGGCGCAGCGGCGGTAGGAGCGGCTGGGGCGCTAGGTGTTGAAGTTACAGCAGCGCCGCTCTCCACATCTTCAAACAGGCCGGGTGGCTCGTCTGATGGTGGCAGAGTTTGGTCAGCATCACCGTATTTTGCAGATACAGGGGAGCCTCTTCCTGCAATAGCGTTTGTAGATTCCAACGCATCCGCAGCCCGTTGCGCATAGAGATCAACTTGAGATTCTTGGCCGGGTTGTCCAACGGCTTGGCCACCTTCTTGATCCGCAAACAGATCGGCAGGCTCCTGCATACCTCTGGTCAGCGTATCTAAGATTGTTTCGCGTTCTTGTTCGGTAGTGTTTGGGTCTTTAAACTTTTCAGCAAGAGCGCCTTTTAATCCACTTACTCCACCTACTGGTGCGCCACCCAACATACCAAGAATAAGGTTAGCGGCGGAGTCTTCGCCAATCTCTTTGTTCTTGGCTACGTTTTGGATTGCAATATCAGCAGCTAAACCTTCGGTGGTTTCTTGAAGACCTTCTTCACCCGCACCAATAACTGTACCGGCGGTGGTTCTACCAAGAACGGATTTACCCGCTGCCTTTTTAAGCATGTCGTCTAACGCACCTGTGGTCAATTTAGCGGTAAAACGATCTCCAAATGTGGCAACCAACCCCTGCATAATTGCGCCGGATTCTGCTGCCTTACGGGTGGCCAAATCTTTTGCCTCTGCTTGCCCAACACCTTGTTTTATTAGTGACCCATAAAACGGGCTGTTCTTCATCAAGTCTTCATGGCTCATCTTGCCAATAAATTCTTCTGCTTTTGTGGCAGCTTCATCAGCAGCCATAGCTCCGCCCGCAACACCACCGGCGGTTGGACTCTTAGTTACCACGGCGGTAGCAATAACGGGGGCTAAAGACCCAAACACGCTTGCCATCTGCATGGCGTAGCCGCGTACGGTTGGGTTCTGACCAAAGTCTATTTCACCCTTAAAGATATTCCCAGTTATCTGAGCATCTTGTACCGCTTTTTTAGATTGCTCTGATACGCTGGCTTCAATACTTTTTTGAGTTTGTTTACCAAGGTCTCGTAAGTACGTAGCACCGGGTATTTCCGGTATTTTTGCAAGCGTGCGTTCTACGGCTACAGCATCTTCAGCTTGTTTGTCTTTACCACGAAGTAACTCATCAACTTTTCGCGCTAAAACTTTACCGGCAAGCAAAGGCATTGGCTCACGTACATCGACTTCGCCTGTTGCTGCTTTGCGTATAGCGCCTTTCGTGGCCTCTTCTCCGCCCTTAGGTATGCTGGCAAACCCAGAAATAGTAGAACCCAACGTATATTTAGCAAAGTCCGCAGCATCAGTCCAAATGCTATTGTCTTCTTGTGGTTTTTTTGTTTCAACCGGCGCACCACCAAACTGCGACGCAAGAGCCGAGTAGTCAGGTTTTCTTGGTGGTTGATCTTCAACTGGCGCACCGCCAAGTTGGGACGCTAATTTTGCGTAATCCACAATTAACCCCCAATTTGTTTTCTAAACTTGTCTGCTTCGGCTTGAGTTTTAAACCTAAACGTCTGACCATCTGGCGTGGTCACATATAGTGGTGAACTTGGTGGCGCAGTAGACACGGCGGTATTTGCTGCCGGAGCAGCACCGGGCGCAGCCTTTGAAGTAACACCAGAAGCACGAGTTTGTCTGTACTCTTCTATAAGTCCTAAACGTTCTTGTTCTATCTGTGCATCAAGTGCTTCTATTTCGGCTGGTGTTTTGCCGGGCATAGATTTTTGCAACTGCAACATTTTTGTACGATCCGATAAGTCTTTTTGGAACTTAGCGTCATTTGCAAACGTAGTGTCTGGCCCAGTATATCTAGCGCCGTAACGTGCTGCACCAATCTCCGTCATAGCTTGTTTGTACTCTTCGGGTGTCAGTTTTCTACCCACACGTTTTTCGTAGTCGCTGAGCATACGTTCAAATTCACCGGGCTTATTAGCCACGTCACGCTGAACCTTAGCACTTGTGTCGGTGGCATACCTAGAAGTTTGGGCTTGAAGCTCGTTGCCCGCCGCAGCACCCAAAAGTTGAGTAGCTTTTCCTTGTATCTCCACTTTTTGTTTGAACGCATCTTGACGCTTGTCGTCAGCCTTCTCTTCTGATGCCAAGGCTTTACCAACCATACCTTCTTTGCGTTGCTGTTGAGCAGTAGCAATAAGAAGTTGGGATTGACGTATCTTTTCGTCGGCTTCTCTGTTCTCTTTCTTGAGACGACTGACTTCACCAGCAAACTGTTGTCCGGCTTCACCCAGCCCAGAAATAAGCTGCTGCCCTTGACTTTCACCTTTTTGTTTTCTACGAGATAGCAGCCCCAAACTTGCCGCTGCAATAGCAAGCCCTTGGTCTTTCTCCATTTGCTCGGGCAGTTTTGCCCGTTTTTCTTTAAGTTCTTGGGCAAACGGTTCAGTTACATCTGGCCCCATCATTCTTTGAAGCATAGGCAATCGACTCATTGCACCTTGTTCAAGTTCTTCGGGAGTTTGTGCCTTAGGTTGTTGCATCCCTGTCAAAGTATCCAAGCTTTCTTCAAACCGTTTACCGTATGTGCCGCCGCCAGCAAACGCAACAATACCGCCGCCCGCCATCATTTCTTCTTGGCGTTCCTCTGGGATTTGATTAAACGCTGAACCAAGACCATTATTAATAGAAGCCGACTGCGCTTGTATCGCATTTAGTTCGGCAATACGCTCGTCGATAGCGTTTGCGGTATCGACGTCACGGCGGGCAAGCGCAGCTTCTTTGGCTTTCATCAAGCCTTGAATGCTGTACATACCTTCGACAATGCTGTCTTTGTTGTCTTGGCTTGTTACCCCACCACTTTCGTAGCGCACCACGGATTCGCCGCCTGTAATTTCACCACCATCCGCGTAGGAAGACATCAGACCGCCCTCTTTACCAAAGAGTCCTGATTTGCCAAAGCCGTAAGCCGCGCCACCCAGACCTGCCAGAGTTTGTACAGTGCTAGGGCCTTGCGAGTAAATACTCTCTGTAGACTGCTGACCCAAAGGCATACCACGCACCAAGTCAGACATGAAGCCCAACTGTTTATACGGGTAGTTCTGTTGAGTCTGGAAGTCCTGATACGCCATGTCCAAAGGACGCTGAGCTTGCTGTTGCATCTGCCCGCCGTACTGGTTCTGCAACTGATTGACTGCCACGCCTTGTTGAATACCTTGGCGGAATTGATTTGAAGCTTGGTCAAACGCAGATTGCGCACCTCTGGCTTGTATACCGCCAAGAGTTCCCATCAAACCACGTTCACGTTCTGCACGTTGAATAGCTTCACGACCACCGCCAAAAGCACCTGCCTGTGTAGCCTGCGCTTGTTGCATAGTGTTGCCAACTTGGTAGTCGCGGATTGCCCCACGCTTTTCAACGTCCACCACGTTCTGCATGTAAGGCGACATGTATTGACCGACGTTCTCCTGAAAGCCTTGAGGGCCTGCGTCCATGTTTGCAGCGCCTTGGAACGACTGCATTTGCATGGGAGAGAACCCGGCAATACGGTTTCCCCCGTACTGTTGATATGGGTTTTGGTTAATGTCGGTGAGCGACGCTCCTTTAGCGAGGACATCTTTTGCGTACGGGCGTGCCCACTCGGGCAACTCCATAGTTTGAGTTGTTTTATCGGGCGCTGACGACTGACCGCCGCCGCCTCCACCGCTGCCATATACACGACCATCAAGTTTTAAACGGGTGGCTGATTCACCAAAAGGTTCGCCTAGTGCTTCTAGTTGTCTGCGTGAGTAGTTCATACTGGCTCCGTGCTTAGTATCTTTGTGTAGATTTTGTCAGTATGCTTGTACCCGAGGTATTCAAACAACCGAGAGTTATCCAAATGAATTTTGGTGTGCATGATGATTCTGTTTACACCATCTTGCTTAAGCACATTTTCGGCATATTGGAATAGTCTTATCCCAACTCGGCCTTGACGGAATTCTTTTTTAACAAAATATATGTCTTCAAATGCGGTCTTACATGTCATGTAGTGTAAATGAGGGTTCACAATAAAGAGTATGTAGCCAATCAAATTGCCCTCTGCTCTACATGTGATGCACCGCAACATATCATTTACTGCTAAACGCCCATACGCTGCGTAGTCTGGTTGGAGGGGGAAATCTTTAGTTACGCACAATTCATCATAATGCTCGGGCAAAAGAATCTGCAACTCATCTATAAATGTAGATGGGTCTTCATTTGCGTATACGATGCTTGTGACTGCATTCATGCTGGCAAGTATTTCTCAGAGCGGCTGTTCTTTGCCACTTTGTTTTTACCAACAGTCTTACCACGAGCCTTCTGAATCCTGTCCATCATTGCGTACAACTTACGTGCGCCAGCTTCGGTTGAGCCATTACCCAACTCAGAAACTATACGTGCAGGTACAACAAACTCACCGTCAGCTAAACGTGCAGGTTGCTTTTTGCCAATCACCGCAGGGATAGAGTCGGATACACCGTCACCGGGGCCACGCAGTAATCTGCCACCATCGGAGTAACCGCCAAGGTTGTATTGAGCATCGGAAATACTGCCACCTGCGGCTCTACCAAAAGGATCAGACCTAGCATTTGTGTCCGGTTTGAATTGCGCCGAAGCTCCATAGCCACCTTTATTCCCTGTATATACAAATGGAGTAGATTTTTTCTTTGCTGCCGCCGCTTCAGGGTCTTTATAAGCCGGATTTTTAACGTATCTTTGCGTATTTGCGTCGTATATGTACTCGTCATCTGAACCAGCCGTCACAGTGGGTGCAGTGGTTTTTACACCTGAATTTGGCACGGACACGGCTGGCGCGTTCAAAGTTCTCTGTAGGTAGTCGTTGTACTGCGCTTGCACATCAATAGGCGCAGGACGGTTAAGGTATGCGTTAACAAGACCTTGTGATTCTTTAGCCCTAATCAATTCTGCCATGCTGTTTACATTGGGAATGCTGAACGCAGGTGCAGGCATACTGACAGGAGTTGATGGTTGAGCGGCTGTGTATGAAGTGGGTACTGGGGGCGCTGCTGGGTCGGCCTCCGAAGTGCCGCCTTCTGCGTAGCCATAAATCTTTTTGGCTTCTGTATTATCAATAGGGCGGTAAGAGGGGTTCATGTAGGTCTGCTCTTGACCCATAGGGTTTGCACCGGGCATCGGGTTTGCATAGCCGGGGCTGTAGGCATAGCGTTGACCCATGTCTGCGTTGTTTGCTTGCGCTTCTTCTTCCTTTTTCTTTGGAGAGTACAGCGAAGCCGCGCCTGACGCAGCCGACAATGGGTCTTCTTTGGCAAACTTCATCAAGTTAGATGGAGATATGTTGCTACCCATAGATTTAATGTTGTCCATGAAGGACGGCTTGGGTGGCACGTTAGC
>Ga0049081_10000725_pt1 | contig 12554 bp, 9 predicted proteins | sample GreLakmeER78MSRF_FD_66717 | JGI IMG/M metagenome (GOLD analysis project Ga0049081, IMG submission 66717) | Freshwater lentic microbial communities from great Laurentian Lakes, MI, USA - Great Lakes metaG ER78MSRF | ecosystem: Environmental > Aquatic > Freshwater > Lake | place: Great Lakes...
AGAGTGCAACAAAACAATGATTCACACGTAAATGGTGCGGAAAAGCTTGGAGGATCCGTAAGGTTGGCTCGAGAACAGTGTGAATCACTCTTTTGTTGCATTGATTTTCAGAATAGTTTCGGAGGGGGCAAGAGGTCTTGGAGCCTTGGAATCTTTTAGACTTCGGATTTCGATTTGGAAATAGAGTGCAACAAAACAATGATTCAGACCATTATGGTGCGAAAAAGCTTAGCAATGTCCCCACACGTTACCCTTATTCACTTTATATCATTAAAAATAATCGAATTGTTTTCTCTTCAAACATGCTATCAGATTCAAAGCCGTGTAGCTATATTAAGGAGGCAACTTGGGCCGTTGAGGCTCTAAGATCTTAGGGCCCTTGGACTTTTGGGCGGCCAAGGCAAAAGTGCCCGCTTAATATAGCTACAAGAGGCTTAAGGAAACTTAAAGGTTCTATTGGCTATAAAAATCTTAAAAATAATAGAATAGCCTTAGTTTTCAAACAAGCCACTAATGTCAGAGGCGTGTAGCTATATTAAGGAGGCAACTTGGGCTGTTGAGGCTCTAAGATCTTAGTCTCCTCCGAAAAGTTGGATTAGATCCGTGTCCAATTCTTTGGGAAGCCCATGAGCCATTCGACAAAGAGCGGATTGATTCGTCCACCTCGAAGTTCGTCGGGTGTTGATTGAGCAAATCGGACTTGTGTGGGCAGATCAGTTAATGCTCGTTTTGTCAGTCGCTCCATAGCACCCGTCTTACTTGTACGAGGCGTTGCCCATACTTCAAGAGTCACTAGTTTCGGAATCATGTCCTTCTTACCGCTATATGCTTTGGATGGTGGCGGAGCGTAGGCTTTCGGATCTAGAACGATGGGAACGCCCGGCAATGGGCCTTTGCTCTTTTGAGGGACAAGAGTTGTTAGATCAATACTATGAATCAAACCTTTCGCATCCATGTAGCCCGATGATGGGTATTCACTCACTTTATTCCGTGGGACCGGCCGTGACGCCGGCTCTGGCTTCCAAAGGCTTAGTGCCTCAAATGCGCATCGGGCCACTGCAGGGACAATTGCGTTTCCTAGGACCGCAGAACGCGAATGAGCCTTATAGGTAGCCGGGTCGTCAAGAAGCACCATAGTTGCGGGTTGAGCACGAGCATTCCATTTGTAAGCCGCACGCTTTTCGGGAATCGTCGGAGGCTTACTACCAATACGGATCGCTAGACAATACCATCGCTTGCGCGTTTGAGGTGCCCCCATCTGGCGAGCCGTCATAATAGTCCAGCGAAGTGTATAACCGCGCTTCATGAACTGGCGTGTGACATCGGGCAAGCCCATTTGCAAAATCAAAGGTACATTCTCCATGAACACGAATCTCGGATTGAATTCGTCTATTACCTTGAGCATGTTGAAGAACAAATGAGATTGAGCTTCTTCAAAGCCTTCTTGATCGCCGACCGATGAGAAGCCAACGCACGGAAAGCCGCCCATTATGATATCCACTTTCCGCGGAAGCTTCACGCTGTCTTTGCGTAAGTTAGCTCGATTCAACGTTTGTACATCATACCATATAGGAACATTTGGGAGTTTATTGTCGCTCATGCGAGCTTGTAGCACCGAAATAGCATAAGGATCTATGTCGCAAAACAAATGAGTATCCACTAAACCGTGCAATGCGTGCGTAAACCCTCCGATGCCACTAAATAAATCCAAACCCACCAATGGTGGCATACTACTTAAAGATCTACATTTAAAGGCATGCATACCGCAGTTGTCCGTGCAGAAATATTGAATTATTGTTGTTTTTAAGAAGTAGTTTGCCCCCCTCGAAGCCAGTTTGTAGCTATATTAAGCGGGTACTTTTGCCCGCGGCCGACGGAAAGTCCAAGGGCCATTGGATCCCTAAGCCTCAACGCCCCAAGTTGCGCCCTTAATATAGCTACAAGCTTCGACTTTAAATTGTGATCATCTGAGTCTATAGGATCCTCCAAGCCGTTCTCGCAACATTGCCGTGTGAATCATTCTTTTTCTAAAAATTGACACTTCCTGATCCAAAGAACATGTGTTCACAATGACAAAAATCCACCTAAGCCGAGATGCCCCCGTCATTTTAATCGATGCAAGCTACTTTGCGATCCATAGATTATTTGCCACATCGCGATGGTGGTCGATGAAAAATACGTCTCAATTGGCAGGGAATGAAGCCTTTGTTGAGGCACTAATTAAGCATTCGGAGGCAGATGTCACGAAGATACAGAAAAAGTGGGGTCTTATAGGTCGTGGAAATAAAGCCATCGCACCGAACAACATCATATTTTGCCAAGATTGCCCACCGTCATCGATTTGGCGAATTCAAGTTTACGGCGAGTACAAGAGACGATACCGCACTGACCCATCGCAAGACGTTACCTATAAAACGGATAGCCCTTCGGTGTCGGACTCCATAAGAGTACATGGACACCACGCGGTTGCGCATCCATCTCTAGAAGCTGATGACGTAGTGTGCTTGCTACATCGCCAAGTTCGTGCAGTCATGGGTCAAGCTCAAGACATTGTGATTATATCAAGTGACCATGATTTTCTTCAGCTTAAAGATGACCACTGCAACATATTTAGCCTGCCGTTCAAGGACATATGGCCCGAAGGACTAAAGAAGGGGACTGCAGACATCAATCGGAAGATTTTGATGGGCGATGTGAGTGATGACATACCTGCCGTGCTCACCAAAAAACAAATAAATTTGTACATGGGTCTTGAAGAACGGGATCGCGAGGCATACTTGTGTCAACTCGGATGCTATCAGGCATTTGAGCGAAACATGAAACTTATGTGCTGGAAACACATTCCTGATGATCTTGTTGAAGGCTTTAATCAAAATTGGATGATTGAGGGGTCTCTTCACAAAAATTGACAACTCCGATAGTCAATGGTCGAAGTATACGGAATGACTATGTGTGAAGTTATAGCAAGGTGTCTCAAACATACCAATATAATTGACTTTTACTTAGATATATCTATGAAATTATGGAAGCAACTTGTATTTTACTTGTGTGATGTAACCCCATTTCCCGACAATTTGAGGTTTTTAATCGAAGAAGGTGCACTTATCACGGGCCGAGATATTGGACGGGAGTCCGATCTGGTAATTGCTGGGATGAACATTTTCAAGCGCGCGACATATACACAAGCCTCCTTGGTCGCGGATGACGTCATTTTTCCTTTGCAGAGTCAAAAGAGACTTCAATTGTCATCTGATCTGCTAGTAATTCTCATGAATGCAAGCGCCAACAGACGAAATGTATTGGATCATGCACTTCCACGGGATAGACATGCTATTTTTCTTGATAGTGATCGTGCCAATAATCATATTGTCATCAAACTGTACAAGCCTCATGCAAAACTTAAACATGCATCAATTGGCATAGAGTGCATTTGCATGTGCGATATGAATATTACATTTGCCGAAATTGGATTGATCGATCAGGTAATGCTAGATAGTCTAGGAGTCTGTAAGAGGAAAAAGGCATTGCATGCATTATCGTCACATGCAAAGATCATAAAGATAGACAACAAGTTTCAACATAAACGCATATACGTGCCTCCCATGTGGAAACCACATCAAGTCTAGTTTTTGGGGATAGACTGCGCAATTTCATAGGCCATGGCCTCGTAGGGGTGCTCAAAGGCCGGGTTGACCTGTATTATGTCATCAATTGATGCCGGATGCTCCGTTGTGTATTCTGCAAGAAACAATTTGCGTGTCTTTGTGTCAATCCAAATGCGGTCATCGAGATCCGGGTTTGCGCGAAGCCTCGGGTTTAAGAGGATGAATTCAGCTCGCGTTGCGTATGGAAGGAAGCCCTTCTTTGTCAAATAGTTGTTCGTATAATCCTTTGCGAAGCGTTGAAATACATGAACCTTTTCGTGAATGAGCGTTTCCACTATATTTGCCGATCGTATAACGGTAGGTGTCAAGAAAATCACATTGCCCCGTGTGTGTGGGTGCCCTCCTTCGTACTTTCCTGTGTCGTTTGTTGCTGCAATGACCCAAGGAATAGTTGCTAGCTTGCGGGTCATTGCTTTCTGAGCAAGATCCGAGTCTGCCTTTTGTGCTGCCATGATCAATCGCCGCTTCTCAAGGTCCGTGAAGTCATGCACGTTCTCCGAGACTGTTCGAATATAGTCCGACACCCCACTGACAGAAGGATGTCCCCGTGCGCGAAGATCAATGATGGAAAGGCCCTTTACATAGCCATCAGCATCGCTTTTTAAGAACTTGGCCGTGTCGGATCCCGAAAGGAATGTCAACGGAACGGCTTCAGGTTTGCGAGCATACAAGCCAAAAATGCTTAATATGCTCAAAAAGCTTATGCTAGCTATTGCCCAAGCCCAAGCTTGGTTCATGGGTTGTAAGGTGTATTCTCTTACAAGTTCGGCACAAAAATGTCACAAATCAATGCCGATGCGATTTAAAGAAGAGCATACAATACTAGAGTAAGCCGACGCCGAAGAATGAACTCATTGATTCGTCAAAATAAGAAGATGCGTGGAATTTCGGGCCCAGAGCTTAGGCGAGTCGTTTGCAATAGGCGCATTGTATTTCATCAACCCGACGACGTGCCGAATGTGATTCAAATGATCATCCTTCCGCACTCTTGGGAAACTCTATGGGGTACTCGCGGGGGTATGTGGGATTCTGTAGCTAGCATCATAAACGAATGGTCCGCTGCGGATCAAATAAGGCATATACATGGCATTGAATGTGTCAAGTGTGCCCCTATTGTGATTTCTATTCCAATCGCCACAGAAGCGGCCGCGGAAGCGGTAGCGAATCCAGAATGGCATTAGTATTGGCAAGGCTCTCTCGGGTGACATTGTATTTTGCTAGGTATTTTGTGCATTGATCATACGGATCCATGTGTGGGAAAGAGGAATACGATAGGCTTTGAAAGTGATGCTTTGCTGTCATGAATGGTATCATGGCTACCTTTAGATTGAACTTAAGAGTGACCAAGAGATCCATGCCCCAAAGCCAAGGGTTCTCGGGATCGAGGTGTGATGTCCATGTTGCAAAGGCCGCTGGGGTCATTAGATAGCAAAACATTTCGCATCCGAAGGTTACGCGAATAGACTCCTTGTAACCAGTGTAGTTTTCGCGCATGTATGGATATGGTGTCGGCGAATCGGCCGTGAGTGTGGGCGATATGATATCAATACCGAGTTCTTTTTGGATGTTGATTGCCTCGTGCATGTTAAATGATGGTTGAAGTTCTACGTCATCTAGAAAGATCAATATTGCGTCGTAAGCCTGGCTCTCATGCCCGGATAAGGGCTTGTGTTTTCCTATAAACTCCCCTACTATCCCAGGGGCGTAATGGTTTTCTGCATTGGGTATGGGCGGGCTTTGATCATAGATATGAACATGAACTTCAAAGGTCCATGTACTTGGCGACGTGCTCTTAATGAGATCAAGGTTTGAAGTAATTATACGTCTTTTTTGTTCGACATTTGGCGATCCAAATCCGGGCACAATTACCAGCACGCGCATGTCGCTTCGCTTGTTTGATATAAAGGAATGAATCGCTTTATATGGAAAGCATGGAGGAGATTGATGGGCCCGATCCAGAAGCAGCGGAGGCGGCGGATGAGCCGGAAGAAGACGAAGAATTCATATTCAAAGAGATACATGTCATCGGACAGGCATTTATTTCACATCCTCTCAAGAAAATACCTTCTGATCTATGCCCACGAGAGGAGATCGTTGCGCCCAATAAAGTCGAGGCTGTAATGAATATTGACGAGCACCTTTGGACGGACACTACGTATAATGGTTGTACTTTTAAGAAGCTTTTCGTTCCATGGCATAAAAGCTATGAGGACTACAATAGGATTCATAGTGTTGCATTCTATGTTCTTTGTGAAAACCCTGCTATGTTCTTTGATTTAAATGCCTTGGGCGAAGGCTATGGAAGTCTCGGTGCAAGCGTGATCCAAATCGAGGCATGGTTGCACACATGGGCTCGGACACCTGTGGTGTTCACAAGTCCACTATTGATGTACTATGGACGGCGCAACATCCCACTCTATTACACCGTGACGAACTCGTTTCCTAGCGATCCTCATTATATCACGCCTTTGGAAGAGTGTTGTACCCAACTCTTGGAGAATGATGCATATTCAATTGCCAATGGCCTCACGCTCGCGATTGCAATGCAGCGCAACGGCGTTTGGTCGGGCGAGAATTTGCATCGTGCACTCGTAAGGTACTTTGCGAATTTAGATGATATCGACATCTTTACGGTGATCAGTGATGGCCTCACAGAGTTATATATGGCCCACGTTTACCCGCAAATAGCCGACCATCCCAATCTATATGCGAATTGCTTTCCTCTCGCAGATGATCACGTGAGAAGGCTTTTAACGGCCAAGTACAACCCTGATAACACGTATGTAATTCAATACTTTGATGAGCAACGGTGCATCGAATATGTGACGTCGGAGCGCATTGTGCGTGGGGAGTTTCCACCGGCAGATTGTGGCTTTCGGGATAAAGTAGTGCCCGATTGTGCTACGATGTTTAAGAAGATATCTGACTCGAAAGCTTGTCTCCGATGGTATAGGCGAAATGCGGAAGTCATATTTGGCGGTACGGATGAACTCGGAAGCCACAAAAGAAAGGTAGCGCACATGATCTTGCGGCGATTGTGCTTCATGTACACGAGACGACCGTGTCGGCGGCTTCATGGCATTTTTAGAGACATGCTTGGGTACTTTGGAATCACGGCGAGCAAGTGGTTCATCGAGACTCAGGTTATGAAGTTGGCTGAAGAGCACTACATCTTTTACGGATCGTGGATCCCGTGGATGCCTATCGCCTTTCTTAAAGATGCATTGGAAGTCGAGCCATTTACGCAACGCGGCTTTAGTGTTCTTACTATGCGGCCAACCACGTTATGTCATGTCTTCGGGAAGTACATTACTACCCGGCCCGCCGATAACCTTCATCTCTTTCAAAGGTTCGGTCTCAAGATATCGAATATGGAAATGTTGCGCTTGTGCCCTCCAAAGTCCTCGTGTGGTATTCTCAATGCTGCTTTGGAAAAAAGGACGAAGAAGAAGTTAACAATTGTATATAAAGCAGCCGATCAATTTGGCGGAAGTGCACTTTGGGAACCCTTGCGCGCTTTTTTTGCTCGGGGCGCAAATCGCGAGGCCTTGACGTTTTGAGTTTACTTAAAGACATCAATGCATTGAATATCATAAGAGTTAGAAACATGTTCCTATCACATGTTCCTGGCACATGTTCCTACCTTCCCACTCGTAGTGGATCTCGTGCGAAGTTTGTAGTGCGCGTCGGGAATGGTACACCGTCGATAATTGAAGATGAACACATTGTTAAAATCGATTCGGTAAAGTACATTCGCTTGGATGAACTCACTCGAAAACTTGATGTACTTGCGCCGCCGCCAAAGTTTAATCCCATGCACGTTATGAATTTTGACGGCGTAGCTCCTGAGACAATCAACGGCCGCCTTGCAATGATTGGCATCGTTCCATACATTGTGGTAAATGCCACTTCTAACTCGACTATGCTTTCACAGTTTGAACAGAATACGGCTCTTATCTTGTCAATGTCAGCAGCCATCATTTTCGGTTCTCTGATCGTGATGGTGCAAAATATCAAGCCAAAAGACAAAAAAAGTGACATTTTCACCGCCTATGCTGAGGTCGTAAATGGCCGTGTCGCTATGCTTGGCATCTTATACGCATTGATCTTTGAGGGGTTTTAGATGGCGTCACCTTGAGAGCATCCGCACCCACCGCGAGCACCATATGATGCTCTTTGAGTTCTTTTTGTCTTAAGACTCGAATAATAAACAACGAGGCCCGCGAGGCCCGCGATGCATACAATGCCGGTGATTGCTATGACTCGTTGCATGCGCTTCTTTTTATGTTCAAGCTTCTCTTCATCGTGATATTGGTTCATTCTAAAGACCAAAAATAATAAAAAATAGGGATAGGAGGTTAGGTTATGGTTAAGATCCGATTTAGGAATGGGAAAATCGAGGCCCTTGATGGCATAAAAGACGTCGTTAATTACAATGATGTTATTGAAAAGGTCATCATTCCACGGCTTAAGGCCTTGAAATCCGTGAACGCCGATCAATTTTACGCATACTTGGCTAAGGCGGATGTTGCATTGGCTCCATTGACACATCAAATTCACGATCGCAACTTATCAGTTGACCCAATGACGCAAAAAACAGGAGTTTCACTCAACGGTTTCTTTAAAAAGGTTGATCTTTATACTCCGTTGCCGAATGACGATGATTTGGTCATTCAAGTTCTAATTCGAGCCGACGTTAAAGCAACCGAGATCCAACCTTACTATTTCCCGCCCGTTATTCGATACCATACGGGCGCCAAAAAGACTGAAGATTACACACCATCCTCATTCCATGACTCGCAGGCCATCTTCCCTGGGATGCCCGCTTATGCGGCTCTTGAGGTAGTTCGCGCACCAGATAGTCTCTTGCTTCCCTATGCGTTCACGGAGGAACTAAAACCAATTGGCTTTGCTATTGAAAATCCGAATAACACGTGGAAAGGCTACAATTGCAATCCATTTCTAGCAAAGAGCAGCGGAAGCAGCGGTGACGGCAACGGCAACGGAGTTTTCGACCGTAATCAACTTCAACAACATGTGTTTAAGGAGCCAGTTGGGCCACACAAGATCATTAATGTGATACATATTGCCGACTTTCCGAAAGAGCTCTTAGTCAACCCATACTACTTTCAAAATCAAAATATTTGTGCCGCGATCCTTCCGCAACAGAAGCCGGGCACTCGAGTGATTTTACACGAAAGCCCGCAAACAGCGAGTAAAATAATTACGCGGAATGACATTTACACGGACGATCGCATCGATGACATCTCTCGGAAGCTCAAGAATATTAAGCCAAATGGTGGTCCTATTTACATTTGGGCGGGTTCAAGAGCCATTTCGGTCATTCTTGAGAAGCCATTTTCAAAGTATAATGTTAACCCGTTCTTGGCGACCTTTGTGAATAACATGGAAGAAGGGACGACTAGTGAAAACTCCGAACGCCTCAAAGATGTCATTGGAGATGAATTCGACGATCTCCACGTGGCTTTTTATAAAGATGTCTCAGCATTTCATGCCACCAGCGATCCTAATGCCAAAGACCAAAGGTCCAAGGTTCTATCTTACTATTTTAATGATGATACCAAGAAGAATGACTTGGTTGAAAAGGAAAAGATCGCAATTTCTAATGCACAAGCTGACCAAAAACAAAAGTTGTGGAAAGTTCCTCTAAGCAAGCACTTGGAGTTGATGACCTACGATGCAGCGATCACTAACATTTGCAACTTTGGCGAGATTCAATACTCCATTATAGTGCCCAAGACAAAGGAGATATGGGAACTTTTTGATGACTTTAAAACTAGCAAGAACATTTCCCTTGTTCGATGGAACTTTGATCCCACTCACATATTGTACAAGCTCCATAAGAATCATAGCCTTTCTCGTTCGGATCTACATAATATCATGACGGATCTTCCGCTTGTTCAACACAATTCTACTATTGGTTATGGTCTCATGTTTGTTTCAACGGCCATGAAAGGAAAGGTCCTCAATGCACACATTGTGGAGAGCGGCCCGGACAACTACGAAGTCAAAATACGCATACCGAACACAAATCAGTTGGACTATTACGAGCTCACACGTGTGCGCAAGCTTATTCTAAGGGATCTCAAGTCATTGCTCGGCTTGCACGATCTCAATTTGAGCATTTCAAAGATTCAGTGCAAGACATCGATCCATTTTAAGAATGATGAAGTGAAATATTTTAGCGAGAAACTGTCTGATCTGAAGAGTTATTCAGGTGGGAATAAGTTCAATCATGTGTTTGATATCGTGCCGTGTGAAGGAGGGAGGTCGTGTGATCTTACGTTGGGGTACAGTAATTCTTTGATTGAGCTGAAGTTCGATATGGATGATAAGTATTTTCTGACATTGCGGGTGACAAAAGCAAGTAGTTTGGAAGATATTCGAATTGCATTTCATATGGTCCGGGCTCTCATTTTGAGTTATTTAGCATATAGGAAGGAGAATGAGCCATCTGGATCCTCAGCTGCCTCGTCGGCCTCCACGGCTACCCTTCTTGCTCCGAGGGCACGGGCTCCTAGCATTAGCAATTCTCCCGCATCTTCAAACGACGGCGACGACAACGAAGAAGAAGACGGCGACACAGACGATTACGAAGAAGAATCAAGCGAAGACGAAGACGACGATAAAAACAAGAAAGGTGGTGGTGATCGATCTTGGAAGTATGCGGCGCTTGTGCGCCGAGGGTTTCATAATATTTATCCGATTGAGAAATTAAATCAAAAGCAACTCGGTTATAGTAAGCAATGTGTGGCAGAAAACCAACCTTTAATGTTTTCAAATAAACGTATAAAGGATCATAAAAAAAGGCGCGAGTATGAATTTCTTGTTAATAGTGAAAAGGTTGTTAAGGATCATACCTTTATATGTCCAGAGCATTGGTGCGAAGATTATTCCATGCCAACCTTTGTATCGGAAGAGGCCGCAAAAGAAGCAAAAGCGAAGGGAGCCAAGGGAGCAAAAGCAAAGGAAGGCACGAAGGATGCTAAGAGGCCGGATACGAGAGCGCTATATAAATGTGAAAGTTCTACTTTAAACACAAATGTTAATTTGAATCCATACACGCTCCAAATGAATCATGAAATGTGTTGTGGAATTAAGAAAGATAAGGTCAAGGGCGCCGCTGAATATATTCAAAAAAATAATACGATAAGCGATGCTCTTGCTCAGTTGCTTCAAATTGAGAAAGCGTCTCGTAAGGCATCTGTTTATGTTGGTATCTTAACAAAATGGTACGAAGACCCAGTGTATCTTGTTTCGCAAGCCATGTACCCGAATGACGTTAATCCTTTGGTTAGATTCATAGAACAAGTAAAGCGAGATCTAAGCATTCTAGATTTTCTATCGCTTGACAACGGTAATGTTTATTTGGCTTTTTCTAAAGTGCAGCCTCTTGAGATAGATCCCAAGCTTGAGAATGACCTTAAAGAATTCGGAGTTTTCAAAATGAATCAGTCAAGAATCGAAGGTCTCAAAGTCGCATACGATCGATTCATTCAGTATCTCGGATCCTATGAGACCAAGTCCCTCATGCTTTTATACGATCTATTTCTGCACATGAATGTACTTGTGCTTATCATCGACGAACATCACGAAAATGCTGAAAAAGTCAAGCTAATATGTCCTCCATTCCGCAAGATCACGCCCCATGACATTGAAAACAATAGGGGGCGCCCGAGCGGCTTGCAGGTACTCCCAGTGATATCAGACATCAATGGCCATGTTCGAGCACTCGTGCGCGAAAAGTATTTTGTAAAACAAGGTATATCTAGAACGGAAACCGCATGGACCTTTAGTGTCAATGATAAAGGAATCAAGAATATCATAGAGTCGCAATATCAGTGCGGTCACGCCGGCGAGGAGGCCGAAGACAGTGGGGCCGAGGATATCCCGCATCTCATTCGCAATCAAGTAAGTGCCATTCCAAAGAACAATAAAGGTCTCATCGGATACCTACTTGCAGACATGACGTTGGTTAAGGTCGTCGGAAACGGCAAGTCAATGAACATGCCTTTTAGAATACCCTTGTCGCTCTTGCCGTATGCGGTCAAGACCTGGAAGATTGATCAGTTGCGCTTCATTGCGAGCTCGGTTGACGATTCCATGCCTCTGATCGCGTATGCAATCAAAGATATCAGCAAGGAGAACGCTCTATCCAAAAAGGTAGTTCTTAACGACAAATGGGCAGCTGTTCAGCAACAAACGGCACAATATTTGCTGCGCAACTATGAGGATGTGCAGAAGATCATTAAAAAGCATGGAAATAACAAAAGCGAAATTATCAAGGAGCTTACGGGCCTTATTGCGGGATCGACAAACTCGGCTGCAAGCATGCTGGTTCAAGTGACACTAGAGGAGATTCCTTTCACACAAAAGTCATCTCTTACACGTTGGATGCGCCTGGTGCGGGATAAAGATATGGATCTACGCCCATATAACTCGAGTGCTGTGCATGAGCGTAATGGAAACGAATATCTCTTCTCGCAAGCCGCATTCGAAGAAGGCCTGCCGACTTTCATATACTCAAAATCGGATGCACATGTGAACTTCGAGATGATTGGCCTCCAATCCCCAAAAGAATTAGTTCATGTCGTCGATAAAAAAGAGTCTGAATCACAAGAAAATATGTCAAAGAAGATGAAGAATGATAATGCAGCTCGTAAAGCGGGCAGTACTATAAGAACAATCGGGATCTCTCGGTCCCCGTCGGCTACTCCGTGAGCTAGGCTACTCCGTGAATGTCTCAGTCTACTCCGTGAATGTAATAGCGGCCTTTTGAATGATTACCTTATTTTTAGCAGATACAGGTGCAGGTTTCACCATTTCTAGATTCGCCATGCTGCACGGATCGTTGCTTCGAGCCGCGTG
>Ga0049081_10000730_pt1 | contig 12524 bp, 8 predicted proteins | sample GreLakmeER78MSRF_FD_66717 | JGI IMG/M metagenome (GOLD analysis project Ga0049081, IMG submission 66717) | Freshwater lentic microbial communities from great Laurentian Lakes, MI, USA - Great Lakes metaG ER78MSRF | ecosystem: Environmental > Aquatic > Freshwater > Lake | place: Great Lakes...
TTGATCCACTAAACTAATTTTCTCCAGGGTATAACCGGCCTCTATTAAAGTAGCGGCGTCGCGTGCTTGGGTGGATGGGTTACACGATATATAGACTATAACTTTCGCATCAAGAGCAATCACTTTTAGAAGAGTTTTTGGTGCAATGCCGGCTCGTGGCGGATCAAGCATTATACCTGCAATTTTACCTTGATATGCAGGATTTTCCTTTAGAAATTTTCCAGCATCTCCAGCATAAAAATCAATTTTTCCTAGGTTATTCCTCTTGGCATTTTCTTTGGCATCGTTAATGGCTTCAGATACTATATCAACACCAACTACTTTCACTTCACTATTTCTTTGACGCATCAATTGACCAATGGTTCCAGTACCACAAAACAAGTCCATCAGGATATCGTCTTTGTGAAAATCGGATTCAAAAAGATAGTCTAATGCCTTTTCATATAATTTTTCAGCACATTGAGGGTTCGTTTGAAAAAAGCTCTCCATGCTTATTTGAAAAAGAAGGCCAGATAATGTTTCCTCTATCGTTTTATCGCCAAAAATCTGCTTGTTATAGCCATTTTCAATTTTCGAACGATCAGCTACGTTATCATTGATTGTGTGTTGGAGGCCTGCAATACGCACTCCAAATAATGAGTGTAAGTATTCGCCAAAAGCCTTCACATCAAATAGTTCTATTCCGTCTGATGAGCTTACTAAATTCACAAGTAATTTATCTTTGATAAAAGACTTACGCACTACAAGGTGTCTAAAAAAACCTGTTTTCTTAGGTGGGTGCCATGCTGGGAGTCCGCTTGCTTTTAAATATTCACGAATATCTTTCAGTTTCGTTTCCCATTCTTCGTCAAACATTCCAGACGGTTGGTCAAGATTTTCAACTTTCCACCAGGTACCTCTGCGCTTGAATCCCAACGCGAATGCATTATCAATATCTTCATCTGTCTGCATGCAGTGTTCAATAGAGGAAAAGGAATATTCCATTTTATTCCTGTAAAAATAATGGGATGGAGAGGATATAAATGTATCGAATAATGATTCTGTATGGCGAATGCCTGAAAGACGAGAGAATGTTTCTAAGGTTGATATTTTCTTAACCTCCTCTTGCTTTTCTACAGGAACTCTGATGTAAGGGCCTCCCGATATTTCTTGAAAATTGGTGGTGGTTTCGAATGGGGATCTTTCTAAAACGGAAAGTAATTTAGCCTCAGCGTGTTGTTTTCTTTTAACATCGATTTTGGCTCTTACCAATTGACCAGGAAAGGCATTATCCACGAATACTATAAACCTTCCGTTTTCATTTGATATTTTAGCAATACCTCTTCCTCCGAAGGCATAATCGCTAATTTCTAAATCCACTATTTCCCCTCTCTGAAACATAATTAAACCATGCCGCGAATTACCCCTTTGTCAGATGTTTCTAAAAATGAAAGTATTTCTTGACTAATTTGGCTATCCTTAATCATGGACTTGACATTTTCAATTCCTTTGGAGAGATTACTATTTTGCACATACAAAATACGATAAATATCCTCTATTTCGCGAACAACATCATCAGAATAACCCCTTCTTCGCAGACCAACAGAGTTCACACCTACAAAGGTCAAAGGTTCACGGGCAGCCTTAATATAAGGTGGAATATCTTTTCTGATTAAACTAGCGCCTCCTATGAATGTATGCTTTCCAATATGCACAAATTGTTGCGCGGCTACTTTACCTTCCAAAATAGCCCAATCGTCGATAGTTACATGACCCGAAAGTCCGGTGTAGCTCGCAAGAATTACGTTATTACCGATTTGACAGTCGTGCGCTACGTGAACATAAGTCATGAGCAAACAGTTATCACCAATCCGTGTGACCAACTTATCTTTAGTTGCACGGTGTATTGTAACGCATTCTCGAATTTTGGTATTATTTCCAATTTCTACTGTAGTTTCTTCTCCTGCAAATTTCAAATCTTGAGGAATAACAGCCACAACAGCCCCAGGAAAAATTTCGCAATCCTCTCCAATTCTTGCGCCAGGGTATATTACGGAATTTGAATGAACAATTGTATTATTTCCAAGGACTACATTTTCATGAATCGTTGCAAATGGGTGTATGGTAACATTCTGTCCAAGTGTTGCATTTTTTGAAATGGATGCTAAGTTGCTGATGCTCATGCTTCCTTATCTTTTACAACCTGTGCCAACATTTCTGCTTCAACCACAACTTTACCGTTAACATATCCTTTTCCGCCCATTTCTACAAGCCCTCTTCGAATGGGAGAGAGGAGAAGTAATTCAAATACTATAGTATCTCCTGGAAGAACTTTTTGCTTGAATTTTACATTGTCAATTTTCATGAAATAGGTAGAATAGAGGTGAGGGTCTTCCACTTTGCTGAGGGCAAAGATACCACCAACTTGAGCCATAGCCTCTATTTGAAGGACACCTGGAAACACGGGGTTTCCAGGAAAATGTCCCATAAAAATTGGTTCATTCATGGTTATATTCTTGACTCCAATTATCGACTCATCCTTGATTCCCATGATTTTATCCACCATTAAAAATGGGTAGCGATGCGGAAGCATCTTCTCAATATCATTGATATTGTATAAAGGTTCTTTAGTTAAATCAAAGTACCTTCCTTGGCTTTGTTGTTTTTTAATTTGTTCTTTTAACACTTTGGCAAACTTAATATTTCCGAAGTGTCCGGGACGGGCGGCTAAAATATGGGCTTTTATGGGCCTTCCTACTAAGGCTAAATCACCTACGATATCTAATAATTTATGCCTTGCAGGTTCATTTTCGTATTGCAACTTTGTGCTGTTTAAAACACCTATGGCATCGATACTTATTTCTAAGTTTTCTTTACCTAGTAACTTTGCCAAACGCGCTAATTCCTCTTTACTGACGTCAAGGCGCTCTACAAGTACAATGGCATTGTCTAAGTCACCGCCTTTGATGAGGTTATTTGTAGCGAGATATTCTAATTCTCTTAAGAACACGAATGTTCTACAAGCAGCAATTTCTTTTTTGAATTCACCAACGTGGTACATACTAGCGTGTTGCGTACCTAAAACGGGAGATTGATAGTCAACCATTACTGTTAAACGGTAATTAACATCGGGAATCGCTAAGAACTCAATACCTTTTTCTGTATCTTCCCAAGGAATATTTTCTTTTAATTCAAAATATTCGCGCACCGCGTCTTGTTCCTCGCTACCAACTGCCGATATTGCTTCGACGAATGGTTTTGCACTTCCATCCATTATTGGTATCTCGGCACCATCAATTTTAATCAGTGCGTTATCAACTTGGCAACCAACAAGTGCTGCCAATACATGTTCGGTGGTGTATACACGCGCACCATCAGATTCCAAGGTAGTACCTCTCTCTGTTGATACAACCAAATCTACATCTGCCTTGATAATGGGTTGATTCGGCAAATCTATTCGCTGAAACTTATATCCATGATCTGCAGGTGCAGGACAAATTTCTAAATTTACCAATTCTCCTGTATGTAAACCGACTCCTCTGAGCTGAACAGGCGATTTGATAGTACATTGTTTCTCTGTCATTTTTGGTTTTTTCTGAATTCTTTTAATTCGTTTTCCAATTCATTCAGTTTGTTAAGAATGAAAGGTAGTTTTCTGAAACCGAAATACGATTTTTTAAAATCCTCCAAGGGTATACCGGGGCTTCCCATGAGTGTTTCAGCTTTTTTAACTGTAGATGGTATTCCAGACTGCGCGACAATTTTAGTGTCATTAGCGATGTGTAAATGCCCGCTTATTCCTGCTTGCCCCCCGATCATTACGCGCTCACCAATTTTTGCAGAGCCAGCAATCCCTACTTGCGCTGCCATGGCGGAATTCGTGCCGACATCAACATTATGTGCAATTTGACATAAGTTGTCAATTTTTACACCTTTTCTTATTATGGTGGATCCCATTGTAGCTCTATCAATAGCACAATTCGCTCCAATTTCTACATCATCCTCTACAATCACATTTCCAATTTGAGGAACTTTCTGAAATTCACCCTGATCATTCGGTGCAAAACCAAAGCCATCAGATCCGATTACGCTACCTGCATGTATGATGCAATTTTTTCCGATTTTACAATCGTGATAAATTGTCACATTGGGATGAATAACTGTATTATCTCCAATTTCTACATTATCACCAATGGTGGAGTTTTGCATAATAACTACGTTGTTTCCAATATTACTGAACTGTCCGATATATGAAAAGGCACCTAGAAATAAAGACTCTCCTAATTGAGCACTTTTATCAACAAAAGATGGCTCTTCTCTTTGTGGGGCCTTCTTCTTTAGGTTATTGTACATTTCTAATAATTTGGCGAAGCAGCTGTATGCGTCATCTACACGAATTAGTGTCAGTGTGGAAGGAAGTTCTTTAGAAGGCAAAAAACTTTTATTAACAATACAAATTGTTGACTCAGTATTATAGATATGTTCTTCGTATTTGGGATTAGCTAGAAATGACAATGCACCTTTTTTACCTTCTTCGATTTTTGCTAGGGTATTCACTACAGCGCTCGCTGTACCTTCTATTTCACCATGCAACAATGAGGCAATTTGTTCCGCAGAAAATTCCATTATCCAAATTTACGAATTGATACAACGCAAGGGGTAAGTAATCACACTATTTTTCAACACTTAAGCTTTTTATTTGCACGGAATTAGTGTATCAAAGTTGAAAGAAATTACTTCAATTTTTTCTTTCATCCAAATCGTTTTGACAGCAACTTTTCGTTTCTTGTTATCTGTAAATCTAATTATGTGTTCTGCTTTAGGTCTCGATTCGAAATTTGATGCCGAAAAGTCTAATTCGCCTGTCTTCTTGATGATTTCGAAGAGCATGTTATTATCTTTTATTCCCATTTCTCTCATCTGACAAGTTAACAATTCACTTTCGTTCACATACATAATATCTTTTTCTTTCGGAAAACTTAGAAATTTCCCCTTTCCTTTTTTTGAAGTTGTAAAATTTAAAGCATCATTATTTAAGAGAGATACTTCAGCAATAAAACTCTCGTAAGGCAAAGACACGATGAATTTGAATTTTTCATTGGTAAAAAGGTAGACTTTCAACGACTCTTCTTTTTTACTCAAGCCAAAATCAATGTCAGATTCTTCGATAATTTTTTGTAAATCTTGGGTGGAAAGACCCTTTTTTTTAAGTTCAGTAAGGTTTTCGGTATTAACGACTAAAACTCTCTCCAGTATGGAACTTTTTACCCGATTCTCAGGACCCCAATTACAGCCACGGTTTCCAAAAAAGAAAAAAACCATAATGAGTCCTATACCGAAACCGATTCCGTAATACTTAAGTCTTCTAGTGAAATTATTCATAACAAAAAAGCCGAGAATTCTCGGCTTCAACAATTATAACAATGCTTCTAATTTTTGAGCAAGCGTCGCTTTCGGAACAGCACCAACTGATCTATCTACGACCTCTCCATTTTTGATAAACAAAACTGTTGGAATATTACGCACATTAAATTTAGCTGAAACGGAACTGTGGATATCTACATTCACTTTTCCGATCACGGCTTTCCCTTCGTACTCGTTCGCCATTTCTTCGATTATTGGACCTATCATACGACAAGGGCCACACCATTCTGCCCAAAAGTCAACGACTACAGGCTTATCGGAATTCAATACTAACTCATCAAAATTGTCATCGGTAATTTCAAGTGCCATAATTTCTAAATTTCTAATTTGAATGCAAATTTACTCAAATTATTTTTTTATCCGTTTAAATATAATTTTTTCCTATTTAATTCTTCTTTCAGGTACTTAGCTGTGTGAGAAACTGATTTTTTCTGCTTTACCATTTCCTCAGGTGTCCCTTCAAAACATATTTTCCCTCCGTTTTCTCCTGCCTCAGGACCAATATCAACTAAATAATCAGCAACTTTAATAAGGTCTAAGTTGTGCTCAATTAAAACCACTGTATTTCCTTCACTGACTAATTTTTGCAGGACATCTAATAAAAGTCTAATGTCCTCGAAGTGCAAGCCAGTGGTTGGTTCATCTAGGAGATAAATAGTTTTTCCGGTTCCTTTTCGTGATAATTCACTTGCCAATTTAATTCGCTGTGCCTCACCACCAGAAAGGGTAGTAGCACTTTGTCCCAAGGTAACATATCCCAAGCCCACATCGAAAAGTGTTTGAAGGACGCGGTGTATTTTCGGTATATTTTCAAAAAAAACAAGAGATTCTTCGATGGTCAGATTCAATATATCCGATATTGATTTTCCCTTCCATTTTATTTCAAGGGTTTCTTTATTGTAACGTTTCCCATTGCAACTTTCACAGACCACATAAACGTCAGGCAGAAAGTTCATTTCAATTAATCTCATACCGCCACCGTTACAAACTTCACATTTTCCACCTGCAACATTAAATGAAAATCTCCCGGGTTTATATCCTCGTATTTGTGATTCAGGCAGCGAGGCAAATAAATTTCTTATATCATCAAAAACTTTTGTGTAGGTAACCGGATTGGATCGAGGTGTTCTACCTATTGGGCTTTGGTCGATCTCGATTACTTTATCAAGGAATTCAGTACCGTTTAAATTTTTGTATGGTAGAGCCTTTTTTAGTCCATGGTGAAAGTGCGCTTGTAATGCGGGAAATAATGTTTGGTTTATCAGACTCGACTTTCCACTTCCAGAAACTCCCGTGATGCATGTTAAAGTACCCAAGGGGATTTTCAAATTGATATTTTTCAAATTATGTCCAATAGCACCTGTTAGAGTTAAGTGTTTTTCAGAACCTTTACGCCGTATTTGTGGAATGGGAATTTCTTTTTCCCCAGTCAGGAATTGAGTTGTTTCGGTATTCTGTGTTAAATAGTGTTCGTATGTTCCTGAGGCTACAATTTGTCCGCCAAATCGCCCAGCTCGAGGACCAATTTCAACAATGAAGTCTGCATTTTCCATCATTTCTTTATCGTGTTCTACCACAATTACGGAATTACCGGCATCTCTCAATTGCTTTAAAGAATTAATCAACTTTGTATTGTCGCGTTGGTGTAAACCAATCGAGGGCTCATCTAAAATATACAATACGTTTATAAGTTGAGTGCCTATCTGGGTAGCTAGTCTAATGCGTTGTGCTTCACCACCAGACAGGGATTTTGATGGGCGATTTAGTGTCAAGTAATCCAATCCTACATTTAATATAAAGGAAAGTCTTTCACGAATTTCTTTGATTATTTCACGTGCAATGTATTGTTGGTCTGTGCTAAGATGTTTTTCTAGTTGATTTACCCATACAGCTAATTCATTAAGCTGCAGAGCAGCAATTTCCCCAATATGCTTATTGTCAATTTTAAAATTAAGAGATTCATTTTTCAGCCTAGAACCTGCACATTTTGCACATGTAACCATATCCGTGAAGCTTTGAGCCCAGCGTTGCATTGCTGCGTTTCCATCTTCTTTGGAACGCATGAGGTAAGAGGCGATTCCTTCAAATTTGAATTCGTTCTCCGTGCTTGAAAATTCCATATCGTCATTGCCATAGAGTAAAATATTCAAGACTTTTTCATCCAATTTTGACATCGACGTCGTTAAATTGTAGTCGTAGAAGACCAATAATTTTTCAATTTTTTCGAAAAACCAATTTTGCTTGTATTCTCCGAGCGGAACTATAGCACCTTGTTTAATACTTTTCTCTGCATCGGGAATTATTTTCTTTAAGTCCAACTCACTTACCAGTCCTAAACCGTTACATTGCATACACGCACCATAAGGTGAATTGAACGAAAATAGATTGGGTTCGGGTTCAGGGTAACTTATTCCTGTGCTTGAGCACATGAGTGATCGGCTATAGTAACGCGACTTGTCAGTTTCGGCATCTACAACTAAAATATTTCCTTCTCCGTATTTCATCGCGGTTACAACACTTTCGTATAGCCTCTGTTCTATAGATTCATTGGCGAGTAATCGGTCGATCACAACTTCGATATCGTGGATTTTATAACGGTCCAATTTCATTCCTTTCGAAATATCTAGAATCTTTCCGTCGACGCGGACTTTTGTGTAGCCGTTCCGCAGAATTTGTTCAAACAATTCTTTATAGTGACCTTTTCTACCCTTAATTTTTGGTGCTAGTATAAAGATTTTTTTGTCGTTGAAGTTGGTTAAAATTAGTTTCGCAATATCCGTATCTGCATATTTTATCATCGGCTCACCTGTGTTGTACGAATAGGCCGTAGAGGCTCTAGCGTATAAAAGTCGGAAAAAGTCATACAATTCAGTAATAGTGCCAACCGTAGATCTAGGAGATTTCGAAACCGTTTTTTGTTCAATAGAAATAACGGGGCTTAACCCTTCTATTTTATCTACATCTGGTCGTTCCAGTCCACCAATAAATTGCTTTACATAAGAAGAAAATGTGTCAATATAGCGTCTTTGCCCTTCTGCAAAAATTGTATCAAATGCTAGCGATGATTTACCACTCCCACTCAGTCCTGTAAAAACCACCAGTTGGTTTCTAGGAATAGTCAGTTCAATATTTTTAAGGTTGTGAACACGTGCACCAAAAATCTTAATGGAATCTATATCTTTCAAGAGATTATTACTTTTCTACAAAAATAACTAATCTTTATTTGTGGGGGCTTTGTGAACAATCGTATTTCTGTATAGCAATGCGAAAACTACAACGAAAAATATAAGGAAGAATAAAATATACTCTATTTGGTTGTGTCGTACTAAATAGACAATACTAACTGCTAATAGAAAAGAAAGCATTCCTATAAGGCTGAAAATATACCAAACTTGTCGATCTTTGAATCCAGCATAGACAAGGTGGTGAGTGGTATGATCCTTTCCTCCTACCATAGGTGATTGACCTCTTTTGAGCCTGTTGATTACTACAGTCAATGTATCTGTTGCAGCAGGGGTAAGTGCTGTAAGGGTAATGATTAAGCTGACCCAAGAATGATTTTGAGTTTCTGAACCCAAATTCCATAGATACTTTATGGTAAAAAAGGCCACGATCATTCCAATAAACTGACTGCCGGCATCCCCCATAAATATTTTGGAGGGATTAATATTGTATCGAAGGAAACCAACTATGGCCCCCAAAACAGATATAATGGTAAATATCCAATAGGGCTCCAACGAGTTACCAATAAAATAGGCAGTAAATAAACAAGATAGTAGCGTAAAAAATACTGTTGTAGCTGTAATACCGTCCATATTATCAAGCATATTCAACGAGTTCATTAAAACGATAACCCATAAAATGGTGCATAGTTGATCTAACCACAAAATATGGAAAAGATCTATTTGCGTGTTAGTCACCACTAGAATAAAACCGCATAAAATTTGAATGAGTAATTTGAAATATGGTTTAGTATTGTATGCGTCATCTGCAAGTCCCATAAAGAATGCAAGAGCTGCAGAGAAAAACAAACCAACGTATGAAATATTATTGAAGATATTTACCTCAGTGTCTACCATCAAATAGAGGATGGAGGAGGAAATAAATCCTAAGAATAAACTTACACCTCCGAGCGAAGGTTTACTATGGTTACTCCATCGAACGACAACATCATTTTTATTGCGAATCCCCAATGTTTCAGAAAATTTAAGCAATAGGTTATTAACAGTAAGTGAAATTAACAATCCAAATAGGAAAAAAAGAAAGTAATAGGGTAGTTGAGTTATCATCAGGCGAACGGACTTATAAATTCAGAAAACAACAATCCATTTTTGTCTTTCTCAGATATGATAGGGTCACTAACTTCCCAGTCTATCTGCAACGTTGTATCATTCCAAAGAATACTTCTTTCATGCTCTGGAGAGTAGTAATTTGTGCATCTGTATGAAAATATGGTCTCGTCCTCAAGCGAACAAAAACCGTGAGCGAATCCAGGAGGAATCCAAAGTTGATTTTTTCTTTTAGAACAAAGTAAAACCTTTACATGCTTACCATAGCTTGGGGAAGATTTTCGGATATCTACTGCAATATCCAAGGCACTCCCTCTACTTACTTGTACTAATTTACCCTGATCGAAAGGCGGTACTTGAAAATGCAAACCCCTGATTACATTTTTCACAGAACTAGACTCATTATCTTGTAGAAATTTTATTGACGGAATAATATTTTCGTAGCGACTTTTATTGAAGGACTCAAAAAAATAGCCTCGATCATCTCTAAAGACATTAGGAAAAATAGATAGAATCCCTTTTATTTCTTCTTCCTTGATTTCCATTTCTTCTTAATTTTTTTCCACCAGCGCAAATGTAATGGTATATTGTCATCATCGTCCGTGTAATAGCCTGAATCCCCATAACCGGATGAACCATAACCGTATCCATACCCATAACCGTATCCATACCCATATCCATAACCGTATCCATACCCATAAAACGATACTCCCGTATTTATACCGTTCAAGATTACATTCAGATTCTGTATTTTTTGAACTTTATATAACTCTTCAACACGTTCAACGAATACACGTTTCGAATAATTGGCTTTAAATACATAAATCGGAATATCTGCACTTGCCAAAATAGCAATACCATCAGATACTATACCTACTGGTGGATTATCAATCAATATCGAGTCGTAACGGTTTTTAAGTTCTTCTATGATCTCCTTTAATTTTTGACTTTGAATCATTTCAGAAGGGTTCGGGGGAATTGGTCCCGCAGTAATGTAATCGAGGTTGTTGAATTCAGATTTTACGATTACGTCGTCCAAATTTGCCAGACCTGAAATGACATTACTCATACCTGCAATATTCTCTGCATTAAATCCGTGGTGAACCTTTGGCTTTCTGAGATCGAGGTCAATTACTATTGTCTTTTTTCCATTTGCCGCGATTAATCCTGCGAGATTTAAGATAACAAAGGTTTTACCCTCCCCTGAAATAGAGGAAGAAACGGCAATTACTTTCGCGTCTTTATTGATGAATCCCATATTGGAGCGAATACTTCTAATAGCTTCGGCTATTCTCGACTTAGATGATTCAGTAACCACAATCTGAGAATATTTCATTTTACTTTTGTACATTGGAACTGCACCTAAAAAGTTTGTTTGTGGAGGTAAAATATTTTGCAGATCAGTAGCACTTATAATATCATTGTAAGTTAAATAGCGCCAAACTAGAAAAGCTAGACCAAGAAAAAATCCAAACAATATTCCGACAATATAAATCATTCTTGCATTCGGGCTCACGGGACTCTCAGGAAATTTCGGTGGCGATAAAATTCTTGTAGTTGAGGAGTAGCCCGCATTACTTAATTCGTAGGCCACTTTTTTCTCCGTAAATAGGCTGAAATATCTATTGTTGAGGTCTTGAAGGTATTTCAATCGGTCAAGTTCCATGGTTTTCTCAGGTAAATTGTAATAGCTTCCCTCTACTTCTCCTAATTTGTTTGAAATAATTGAGCGGTCTGTCTTTAATCGATCTTCAATCACTTTCATACTTCGTCTGATACTTGCGATACTATTTTGTACTTTGATATCGATCCGTTTTATTTGTTCATTCTCGATAGTGACATCCCTCAACAGTTCTTCTTTTTTTTCAAGTAAAATATTTAGATTTTCTATTTGACTTAGGACGACTCCTTCAAAGCTTTTTTTACCAACCATTTCTGGTATTAATCTATAGATGTCAAGTCTATTTGGATCATTTTTAATTCGTTCTTGAACCAGGTATAAGGTTCCCAATTCTTCCTCTATTTCGAGTAATCTTTTTGAAAGATTAGAAATATTGCTAGCCAAATCATTCCCCATTTGCTCGATATTCGGAATACGTTCTTTTTTTTGATATATCGTTAAACTATCTTTTGACATTTTTAACACTTTTGACAAAGAGTCAAGTTGTAAGTCAATAAAATCTATCGTTTTGTTTGAGTTATTTTTTTTCAGTTCTTCTTGATAACTAAGGTAGGTGTCAATCAAAGTTTTTGTTATGTCATAGGTCATTTTTGGACTACTATGCTGAAAAGTGATTTCTATAGTTTTGGCAGCGGGGTCTACCGCTATAACGGTTAATTTTGATTTAATCTCATCGACCAAATTTTGCCTGTTGTAAAATTGAAGGTAAATTTTATCCTCTTTTAACGTTTGAATCAAGTCGTTCATAGAGGGAACGTTAATTTGTATGTCAAAATCTTCATTCTTCATGCGACGGTTCGGTTTTTCTTTAACCGTCTTAACTTTTCCCGCTTTGGTGTAATCTACATTGATGTATGTTCCGTCATAAGTAAGATCCATTCGTGTACCACACAAACTCGAATCAAAGAGTTGGTAAGCCATTATGGAAAAACTAGTCTCTCGGTACAAGTCTTTTGTCAGTATTTTACCTTCAGCATATAAGTTTACATGTAATCCTAACTTTTCAATAGTTTGGTTAATCAGCAACTCTGATCTCAATAATTCCACTTCTTGCGTAAGATTGGATAGTTGATTTACATTTACCGCTTCTTTACCTAAAATATCAGTTACCTTATTCTCCTCTACAATTTGTAATATCGCCTTTGTCTCAT
>Ga0049081_10000732_pt1 | contig 12507 bp, 8 predicted proteins | sample GreLakmeER78MSRF_FD_66717 | JGI IMG/M metagenome (GOLD analysis project Ga0049081, IMG submission 66717) | Freshwater lentic microbial communities from great Laurentian Lakes, MI, USA - Great Lakes metaG ER78MSRF | ecosystem: Environmental > Aquatic > Freshwater > Lake | place: Great Lakes...
TTCAGAGATCCTAAAACTGAATCCAATATAAATAATGAAATAAATCAAACTATTAAAACAAATGCACAAACAAAAGTTCCTGGTATTGCTCCAGTTGTTGTTTTCCAAAATGGATGTTTAAGAGTAAGTGATAGAGTTTATGCTTCTTGCAGTCAATTTGCGCCGGGAATAGGCTTGGGATCTCTTGTGTTACCATCATCTTTGGGTGTTGGTGGCAAAACTTATGTTCAAGATACTAGAGCGGATGGTAGTGTTGTCAACAGGGAAGTTTCAGGGGAAAATTTTTCAGTTAAATTGCCAGCAGGCTGTAATAATATTTCCCCAAAATTTTATGATTCAGCTAGAACAAATATTAACGCTACTGCTTAGGAGATATATTATGGCTCTTTATGGTTTCCAATTTCCGATTACAAAAAATCCTTTAGGATTTTTTTATTCGCAGCAAGGGTCAAATAATATCAAAGGTGATTTGTTGCAATTAATTATGACAAATCCTGGAGAAAGAGTTATGTTGCCACAATTTGGCACTCCTTTAAGGAAGTACATATTTGAGCAAAATATTGATTCTGTAAGAGATGCAATTAAAAATGATATAGCTGGTGCTATAGAAATATGGGAGCCTAGAATTACAGTTACAGACATACAAGTTTCAGTTTTATCACAAAAAGACCCTGTAACTTTTCAAACTTACAATGATGAGCGTGGAGTATTGGTGAGAATTAACTATATAAATCCAGAGAAAATTGATAGTGTCCAAGAACTTGTCTTGGCTGTTCCGTTTGGGGAGGGATGATGGAAAAATGTCCGTTTGATTTGATACCTTATAAAATTGGCGCTAGCACATCGAAGCCCCAAGTTTTTTCACTTAATTATACTAATCAAGACTTCTGGTCTATGAAGACCAGACTTATTAATTATATTACTGAAAATTTTGGCAGTGAATTCAACGATTTTGTTGAATCCAGTTTAGGCATCATGCTTATTGAAAACTGGGCTTTTATTGCCGATACTTTATCTTTTAAAATTGACCAAATTGCCAATGAAGTTTTCATTGATACTGTTACTGAACTTGACAATGCATTTAGATTGGCGCAACTCGTTGGTTATACTCCAACGCCGCCAATTGCTGGTAAATCATTGTGGAGTGGCAGAATTGCCAATACTTTTAATGTTGATTTGAGAATACCAACACCATATATTGTTGATATTGTAAATGGTGAAATTTCAACAACAATCGAATTGTTTTCAGCAGATCCTTTAAATAGACCAATTTTTGATGATGATATTATCATACCTTCTGGTCAGTTAATTAACACAAATATTGTTGGATTGCAAGGAAGAACTTATACTGATTTTTTCACATCAAATGGTGGACCTAATCAGTCATATTCACTTTCTTTTAATCCTGTTTTATTGGATTCAATTAGAGTTTATGTTGATGGTTCTCAATGGGAACAAGTAAAATATTTCACAGATTCTGAAGCAAGAAGAGAGTACAGAATTGAATTCACTGCTAATTACAGTGTTTTTGTAATCTTTGGAAGTAATAGAGCTGGTTATATACCTACTTCTGGATCTAATATTAGAGTTGTTTATAGAGTTGGTGGCGGCACGTCTGGTAATATTGTCAGCAATTATGCTAGTGCGGAAGCATTAGTGCCAATTGATGGAGAAGTTTACAATGCAGTTGTAACATTAACAAACTACACTAAAGGCGAGTTTGGATACGAAGGCGATACAATTGATGATATTAGATATAAACTTCCTGTATATGCACAAACACAAAACAGGTGTGTAAGTGGCAGTGATTACAAAAATTTTGCTAATTTGTTTACGACATCATATAATGGAACGATGGGAAAGGCAAACGCTGTTTTGAGACACAGTGGTTGTTCAGCTAATATCATCGAATTCTATATTCTTGTTAAATTGGATAATTTTAATTTAGCCAAAGCAAATTCTCAGTTTAAATACGAATTCCAAGATTATATGAATGACAAGAAAATGTTAACAGATTATATTTCATTAAAAGATGGAGAAATAATTTATGTTGATATTGCTATAAATGTTGTTCTTGATAAATATTATAAAAAGTTTCAAGATGAAATTAAAACACAAATACAAAACCGAGTTAATGCATATTTTGCATTAAGTAATTGGGATTATGGTCAAATTTTAAGAGATATTGATATTGTCAAAACTTTGTCTGATTTACAACAACCGAGAAGATATGAAATCAATTTTGTTACAACTAATCCACAAAATGGCGGCAAACAGGTGATTGCTAGATATTTTGAAATTATTAGATCAGAAAATATTCAAGTTAACTTTACATATGAGTAAAAATAATGATTAAAAGATTTGATAACAATCCAAAAGTTAATGATAGGGTGGAGTTTATTCTTCTAACTCCAGATGCCAACGATTGTTTTACTGAAAATCCATATGCATTTGTTGATATAACAATTTATTATATTCAGAGAGATTTTGCAAATATAAATATAAATGAATATGAAGAAATAACTTCACAAAAAGGACTTGAATTAAAATATTACGAACTTAATAATATAGCATGTGATAATCCAACTGAAGAAAATTTGAAAAATGCCAGTGATGCTAAACAAACATTTTTAAGTTCTCAAATAAAAACTAATTTTTATTATTTAAATTCTCAGGTTGTTTTTCAGCAAGGAAGTGGTTCTAACACTTTGTGGTTGAAGGATGGAAGCGTTGAGTTTCCAATAGTAAAACCAGAAGCAGATTCTAAACTTTCTTATTCTAGATTTGTGTTTTACTGGGATGCATTTAATGTTAGAGAAGGCGATTATTTTATTTGTTGGAAATGGAAACCAAATGTTTCTGGAGATACTATAAGCGCACATATTAAGTTTTATCTTGATTCAGACATTGCCACTACTACAAGTAACCCTACACATCGCACACCTCGTGATAAATATTATGATCTGCTTACAAGATATTTGCCAGAAATGTATAAGCAGAAATATTCAGCAGTAGATTTGAGTCCTGAAATTCTTGATAAATTAAATGTAAGTGTTGGCCAGGGTTTTACAGTTTTAGAAAACTTAGCCAATCAAATTATTGATTTATATGATGCCAATATCATACAAGAACAACTACTTGTTTATTTGGCTAGTATGTTTAATTTGACACTGCGTAGCACAGATCCTACCAGATGGCGTAAGCAGATTAAAAAAGCGATACCTCTTTATAAAAGAAAAGGTACATTTGAAGGCTTAAGGCAAGCTCTCGATGATGCGGGAATTAGAATATTAAGTTTTTCACAACTTTGGTTTGTAGGAACAGATTATACATACACAGAATCGTTCGCATATACAGGAAACACAATTTGGGAATTGGACAAAGTATCTTTGCCTGTTAATGAAGAATATTTCAAGCTTGAATTTGAAGATAATAACAAATCATATTATCAAATAAATTTATCAAATGTTGAAATTGTGACTGGCGGTGGTCAATCTTTTCTAAAGTGGAAAGGAAAAGAATTAGCTGCTGGCGATAGAGTTAAAATAACATATCAAATCAAAGAATTTAAAACAGAAACACAAATTCAAATACACAACTATGTGACAAACTTACCTCTTGCAGATACAAGAGATGACAGAACTTTTGAATTTCCGAAAAAAGACTGGAACACTCGTGTAATAGAAGAATCAGATTCTTTGTTTGATTCAATTGTTTCTGTAAAAAATCCATTTTACGATCCAATTAAATTTGGAAAAATCAGAACAGAATTTCCTTACAGCGAACAAGCTTATAACATGGATGAATACAATGGATCTTTAAGAGATTCATATGATCCTAAAGATATTGATAAAAACTTTGTTGAGCCATGCAGAAACACTATAAGTTCTCATTTTAACATAGACCTTCTTATCCAAGATTTGTCAAACACAAGATTGGTTGAATCTCAAGAAATTATCGAACAATACATACCATTTCATGCAGTTTTGCACACATTAAGATTTAATGGTTATTTTGATGACATTATTGTTCCTCCAATTGAAACAATTCAATGTTTGATTCAATATGCAGGAAATGAAAATATTATAAGTGGAGAAGCGAATTCTGTATTCAATAGAAACATGCCACTTGGATTGTATAGCAATAAAGTTTTAAGAAATGTTCTTGCTACAGAATCTCTTGAGGATTCTGGAACAACAACTGCTTACAACGAAGAAATAAGATTGTTTTCTCCGCTCTATAATTTAGATGATGTTGGATTAGACACGGACCCACCAGAAACATTTTTAGAAGTTCTTGCACCTCATGTAAATGCTGGAGAATATACTCTTAGTAATGCGAATGGTCATACAGCAAAAATTGCATCTGGATCACCTTTGGAATTGATAAACACTTCTAACTTTACATTCAGATTATCAAATATTATATTTTCGTCAGCAAATTTTGATATTTATCAAGACAATATTTATCAATTATCGGATCAAACATATCATTTTGTAATGTACCCAATTAAAACTCTTTGGGATGTTCAAAATGGATATGCCACAAATAGTTGGAAAGTTTATATTGATTCAAATAGCACATATTATAACATCATCAATGTTTCAGATAATATAATTTTTATTGAAAATGATGGAAGTCTTTACAATGTGAATATATTTAATTTTGATTATAAAATTGTTGATCAAAATAATAATATAATTCTTTCAAGTTCTTCTGGAAATTACTTTGTAACAAAAAGAGCAAGAGTTGAGATAAGTCCATCTGTTGGAATAAATGATATTACAAGATTTTTGACTACACAAAATTATTTTTATTATGATGCAAATTTTACACAATATTTAATATCTGGTTATTCCAATGATAATACCCAAAATTTTTATATTCTTGATTGGAATCTTGGAGATGTTGCGTCAGCTAGTGGTAAGTTTTTAAAACGACTAATTAATGATTCAACAGGAAACTTCAATTATAGTCAAATGAAACTCCTTAAGCCGATTGGTTGGCCTACATTCACAAGCATAGGCGATCCAAATGCTCTTGAAAACAGCAATTTTATTGAAAATTATTTGGTTGAATATGCTGGAACTAAGTTTTCTATTTTAAAAGAAGAAACAATTGGTCCTGATACATATGTTTATATTACTGGCAAATTTTATTCTTTTGGCGCACAAACATATGGCGGAACTTCTGTTTCTTATAATTTGTACAGATATACAAAGGATGCAGCAACAATCATGGGTGAAGACTTTAACTTTATTGACAGAAGCGGTCAAGAACTGATTACAAGTCAGGTCGAAAACATGTCTATGGGAATTGTTAACACGTTAGCTTCAAAACCAGAAAATGAAGAATTCTCTCAACAACTTGAAGGAATACAATATACTATTTTAAGAAGAGATGGTACTGAAACAAAAGGTGATTTATGACAAATGACAAAGTAGCTTCAATAGGTCTTGTTAATGGAGTTATTCATGATAAGAATGGATCAACTCGTGTGATTGATTTCAAGAATACCGTATTAGTTGGAGGCCGTTCTTCAGTAGTTAATTGCCTCACCAATAATATTGGCTCAAGTTTCAATTACTATGTAAGTAGAATGATTTTCGGTGATGGTGGTGTCGATGGTAGTACTTTACGCTATGTAAATCCTGAAAGAACAGGCTTGTTTGGAATTACAAGAGCAACAAAGACTGTCATTGCGTCAATTGATCAATCTAACCCCACACAGGCCATTTTTACTTCAGTATTGGGCTTTGATGACGCAAATGGATACGGGCTGTCAGAGATGGCTCTGGTGTTAAATGATGACACATTGTATTCAATGGCAACATTTCCAACCTTGTCCAAAACAAGCGATATACAAATCGTTTGGAACTGGCGAGTAAATTTCATCTGAGAATAGTAAATAATTTATGCCAGATATAGATTTAATACCGATACCATCGTACCAACCATTACAGCCATATTATTGGACATATGATAATATGCCTCTTGAGGCTATTAATCAAAGAGAACAGATCATTAATAATGCTGTAGATGCCAATACAGAAATACTTCGTGCTTCTATTGGCTCTACAGGATCTCTTAACGTAAGACTTGATCAGTCACTTTTGCCAAACGGTGATTTAAGAGCAGCAAAAATAGATGAAGCATTGCACAATATTGGTTCTCACGAAGATGGATCTTATGACGGTGTTGATTATGTGAGAATGACATTGTCAGAGCGAGAAAAACTTGCACTGATAGCAAACGAAGCTAAAAATATTACACTTCAGGTTGATTTGATTTCAGAAGTTGTATTTTTTGACAATGGTCCAATAATTTTTGAAAACAGCAGCACAATAAGCTTTACTGTAAATCAACCAAACAGAATATCAGCAGATGTAACAGTAGGTCTTCAAAATGCTCATAGACACTTTTATCAAATTACACCATTGAGTAAAAATTTAACAAATGATTATATTAACTTTATTACTGGATTAAATGTTCCTTATACGCAAGGTTCTTTACGAGTTTATGTCAACGGAACAAGATTGTTTTCAGATATTTCAATATATTATGCTCCTCCTGTTCCAACCAGAATTTGGCTTGAAAATAAATTTACAGAAACTGTTGATGGACTTGGATTTTACTTTGATAACCAGATAAAAGCGGACGATGTAATAAGAATTGATTTTGATTTGCCTTTAGATTAAAATTATATATAGCTTTCTCTATTATTAAGACTTCCATACACAGAGGTACTTATGATAGAAAAATGCAGAGAAGTTTTGTCTAAATATAATGTTCCTCAAAGACATTCTGATTTTCAAATAGAAAAATTTATTATTGGTAAAGAACATTCTTTTCACGGTCGTATGTGGCAGTGTATGAGAGAAATAGAGACTAGATATGACAGTCTTGTAAATATCAATTTTGAAATAGAAAATCAAAAAGATGATATTATTTTGAAAAAAATTGAAAAAGATAAGAAAATCAAAGTAGTTGTAATTGACGAAGAACTATCAATTGAGATTAGAAAAATAGATAGATCCATCAGTCATATGACTACAAATTTGTTAAAACTTGAAACAAAAAAGAAAAATATTGAGCTAGAATCTGCTAAATTTGTAGAAATTTTAGAAGAACTTGTGAAAACCACACCTTTCGTTGATTACAACAATGAGGAAGCCCAGAAAGAATATTTTGAGAATAAGTTCGCAAATGAAATAAATCTTAATATTTTACTTGGTCATCCCATAAATAATGAATTGGTAAGATCAACTATGTGTCTTGGTGATAATTCAAAAATTAAAACACAGCTTGTTGAATCATTAAGTAATATCCAAAGAAAGTTTTTGACAAATGACCGTAAAGATAAGTAGTTATGATTTTGGTTATTTAGCTGGCGATCTTTCCGTATTCCCGGAAGCAATAGACAATTATGACACATTGTATTTCGCCAAAAATAATTCAGAAACTAAACTTGTACAAAGTTTAGTTTATGGATCTGATAAAATTATTGTAGATTCAACTCAAAACTTTCCAGATAGAGGTTTGATTAGAATCAATCTTGTAGACAAATTTGTAGCTGTGCCAGAATATATTTATTATGATGAAAAAACTGAAACAACTTTTCAAAAACTTTTAAGAGGATTTGGCGGATCTAGACAACAAAATTGGCCAATTAATAGTCCAGTAATTGGCGGCGTTTTTTCTGAACATCATAACGCACTCAAAGATGCTATTATACAAATGGAATCAACACTGGGTGTCGTAACTGCACCAGCTGCGGATTCTATAAATGGCAAAATCAAAAACGAAGAATTGAGATTTTATTCAGCTCAACCTATTTTTAGAGGTTATCCAAAATCAGGCAGATTACCACTTACTGTTAAATTTCAAAATTTATCAACATCAATAGCTACTAAGTTTTTTTGGGATTTTGGTGATGGCGGTACATCACTTGAAAGAAGCCCCGAACATACATATTTGGTAGAAGGAACATTCACAGTTACATGCAGAATTATCACAAGCCTTGGCGGACAAGGATATGTGTCAAAAACAAATTATATTAGAGCATCAAACGATATTCCAATATCATTCTTTTATACAACTCCGCTTACAGGATATTCTACAAAAACTGCTTCCAAATTAGGCATAGAAGCAACACAGTTTTCATTTGTTGATCAATCAGAAGGAAGCATACAAGAAAGACTTTGGGTTTTCGATGATGGATCTACTGAAAATCAAACAAATTCCAATATTCATTATGCTTATCATTATTATGACAAACCAGGAACTTATACGCCAAATCTTTTGTTGACATCAACTAACAGCATTGTAAATAAGATAATTGCTTCCAGCCCAATAAAGGTGTTGTAATGATTCCTCCATTAAACTTTCCAGATGCCATTGACAATGATTTGACACTTTTTGCAGTCAAAGACAGTCTAAGACTTACACTAGCCGCAGATTATAATGTTGGTGATAAAAGTATAAGCGTTGAAGATAATCAAGCAATAATGAGTTTGTTCCCATCTGCTGGAATTATCACACTTGTAGAAAATTGCAGCGAACCAGAAAAACGTGCAATTTCATTTTATTACACATCTAGAACAACAGTTACATTTGACGGACTCAGTCTTCTTGAAGATTTTATTGACAGTTACAAACCAAAAAATGTAACAAATGTTGTCCAGAATGTAATGGCAGAACATCATAATGCACTCAAAAATGCAGTGCTGGCAATTCAGAACTACATAGGACTGAAAGGAGATGCTGCTACAGTTCCTTTAAGAGGAACTGTAGGCGAAAGACTTAACTATCTTCAATCAGTTGCATATTCACCAAAAGCATGGTTTACAGCTGACACAACCCTTGGAATCATACCACTTACTGTAAATTTCACAGATGAAAGTTTTAGATTAGGGAAAATATTAAACAATAATGATATTACTTTTGTTTGGGATTTTGGAGATAGCACAGCTAGCGTAATTTCTTATACAGAAATGTCTAATTCTGGAAATGCTACACACGTTTATCAAAGACCTGGAATATTTGATGTAACATTAAAAGTTACAAATAAATTCAGTAATGATACACTTAAGTTGCCAGGATTAGTAAACGCAAGATATCCAGCACCAGATTTTGCTGTAATTGATTACATACTTGGATCATTTCAAATTTTCTTGAATGATCAAATTAAAAGTCCTAATAATATTGAAATAGAATTGTTAATCCCAACAGGCATTAACCCGCTTACAGGAAGAACATACAGCGGAGAAGAAGTAGATTCATCAGACAATCCAATAGATCCTATTTCTGAATACGAATGGCTTTTAAGCGATGATTTATCACACACAAATAGCAAACAGACAAAAGCACTTTATTCATCTGGTGGAATTTATGATCTGGTAATTAAAGCTACAACAGTATCAAAATCATACAGAATAACAAGTAATAATGATTTTATTAACATTGTTGAAAATAACAATATATGGCTTCTAACATTTGATAGTTTAAGCACAACTTCTGTAAGAGCTAGTGAATTTGGATTTATTTCTCAAACTTTTAAAACAAGACAATCTTCTAATCTAACAATAAGTGTCAATGATGGGTTTTTATCAGGAACAAATAATAGCGAACAAGCTATCAGAGAATTTAAAAGAAATGTGTTTTTTAGTTCTTCATCTTCACAGCCAAGTGGTTATTCCGGTACGTCAAACATATATTATGCAAGCGGAAGAAACACTGGAGATGCTACCACACTTGAAAAAATTAAAGTTGTTGAATATAATGGATTTAATGAAACTTATGCAAATATAAAAAATATTGATAGACCTTGGAATTGGATTGCATTTAATAACGATTTTGAAACTTATTTATTATTTGGCAATCCAGTGTTTCAACCTACAGGATTGTCCCTTACAAATCAAACATTAACTATTCATAATCAACTTTCAAACACAACAATTAGTAGTAATTTATCAGTTAACAATTATATTTCTGGTGGCGCTGAACTACAACAAAATCCTGTTCAATTTGAAGCAGATGGTTGCACTTCAATATATGGATATTTTTCAGTTTATAGGTCTGCGTGGAGAGAAAGAAATGGTTATATTGTAAGAAATAGTGGTGTTGGAACATTTTTTCAATTGAAAAGTTTTTACGGAACACAAGAAAATGGCGCAGATTTAATTTATTATTTTTCCAAATTAAACGATATGGCTGGCACTGATAAAAAAGAAGGTCAGTTATTAAATCTATCAAGTGGATTATATTTCTTTGACAACTCAGGTGCCGTTTCAGCTTATGATCCAGTTACACAAGCTTGGCAAACAGGAGGAACTGGTGTAAATTCAATTGAGTTTCAGAAATTTCAAGATAGCTCAAAGAAAGATTTTAACCTTGAAACAAATACTTTATTAGCAGTTTCTGATGGAAGTCACAGCGCATATTTAAGTTATGATTATTCAAGTAAATCATTTTTGAGATTCACCGACACTGATTTAACTTTCTCTTTAGTTGGAGAAAGACCAGATTATAATCAGTGGTGCATGGGAACTTTTTAATCATAAGACTAAATAAAAAAAGGTGAAATTTTGAATACAGGTTTTATTCCACATCCAATTTATCCTCAAAAGTATGATAACAATTATACGCTTTTTGAGGTTGTGAATTCAACAGAGAGTATAACCGTACTTCCTTCTGAACAATTCGACACAACAATTTATATAAAACCAGTTGCAGTTGATAGACCTGAAGTTTGGCCAACCAACGGTTTTGCTACTATATCAGGGGAAGTTCTCTATTATGATGAAGTCGGATATGATCAATATACTAATAAAATAAATGTATTAAAAAAATGCTTAAGAAATATTGGTAATAAAAAATCTCAATTCAACCCAGCAGGTACAGATATTCGTGGATTCGTGATGGCAGAACATCACAATCAATTAGCCAGAGCAATTGTAAATGTTGAAAATTTAATTGGCAATTCAACAACAGAAGACCAAGATACATTAACATGGAAAATTAATGATCTAATAAGCATTCCTCCTATATTGGATGATTATGGATCTCCCGAAGTAAATTTTGTTTGCGATGTCGGTGAATCTAATCCTGCTTCTGGGACAATATTTAACTATAACATAACAATTAATGGAACTATAACAAATTTTGTTCTTGACTTTGGTGATGGAAGCACAGAGGTTAATAATCTAAGTGGTTCTCACACATATCCGCCTAATTTTGAAATAAATCCAGTTCTTACAATATTTACTCCAAATTCGACACTTGTTTTAACATGTTCTGAAAACAAAAATGTAAATTCTTTAAATCTTGTTGTACCATTAGCGCAAGGTGTTGCTCCTGTAGAATTTCCACTAATACCAAATTTTCCAGAAATAATATTTCCTGATTTTACACCTGTTCCCGTTACTATCAATTTTCCTCCAGTTGTATTTCCTTCAATTAATATTGGCCCACTTGGTCCTATTAATGTGCCAAGCGTAATAACATTCGATCCTCCATCTGGAATTCCATCTGTTATTACTTTCGCAGATGCTCCTAATATACCATCATTTATAAATGTCTCACCAATATCAATTCCAAGCGTTGTAACTATCACACCAATTACATTTGGCTCACTTGGATTCAGTCCTCTTCTTATTGATTTCGTTGACAGCACAAGTAAATGTGCTGAGAATCCTGTAATTGTTACCGATGGATCTGTTCCTGCAATTATAAAAAATGAAGCAGCAGCTTGTAGCGAAACCGCAACAGTAACAAGAATTTCTGTTAAACTTGAATCAGCACAAATATGGTTTAATAACGGTCGATCTTCAATGAATACTCTTGGTGAAATATTAATAGTTATTGAAAGTCCATCACCCAGCCCATCACCATCTTCTCCATCTTCTCCATCTTCTCCATCTTCTCCATCTACTTATGGCAAAACATGTTTGCTTTGGTCAACTGCAATTAATGTAGATTCCCCTGGTAGACCAATTTATTTCAACAATGCTCAAAATTCTGGTTTTGTTGATTTTATTTTTGCTGATGATTCAAACACTTATTTGCCAGTTATTGATGATACTGGCGGATCTGGAGTAGGAGATATTTTTGTTCAATCTGGAACATATCATCCATCTCCTAACGGATTAGAAAACAATGATTCTGGTTATTTTTCTTTACCTATTGATATGCCGCCGCCTCCTTGGGGAACAAATTTAAGTGTTTTCAATGGTATTTCAGCAATTGGTGATTGGAAAGTTTGGATAGTGCCAAAATATGAAGATCAAGCTCATTTAAGAATAGGTGCCGTGTGTATAAACACATCTTTTCAAGATAATGTTTGCTTTACACCATCATCTCCAAACAATCCAAACAATCCTAATAATCCTTTAGGGCCAAATAATCCTACTAATCCAACCAATCCAGATAGTCCCAGTAATCCTAGTAATCCCAGCAATCCTAGCAATCCTAGTAATCCTAGTAATCCAATCAATCCAAGCAATCCTG
>Ga0049081_10000733_pt1 | contig 12506 bp, 11 predicted proteins | sample GreLakmeER78MSRF_FD_66717 | JGI IMG/M metagenome (GOLD analysis project Ga0049081, IMG submission 66717) | Freshwater lentic microbial communities from great Laurentian Lakes, MI, USA - Great Lakes metaG ER78MSRF | ecosystem: Environmental > Aquatic > Freshwater > Lake | place: Great Lakes...
TTTCTCCGGTTTTAATTTTCCAGAAGGGTCAAAAAAAGCAATTGGAATGCGATAACGCAAATCTAAGGTAGCTTTTTCCGGCCTATTGGTTGGCCCTGTATGATCTGCGCAAATCACAAAAAGTGTGTTCTTGTACCAAGATTGTTTTTTGGCTTTATCAAAGAATGCTTTCAATGCAAAATCAACATAACTGAGTGTTCCACAAATTGGTTCAGGACCCATTTTCACTTTCGATTGAAATTCTGTTGGAATGGAAAAAGGATGATGAGAAGACAAGGTGAAAATCATTGAAAAAAATGGCTTTTTAAATTCATTCATTTTATCAATTGACCAATTGAGCATGTGATGATCCCAAATGCCCCAATGTCCATCAAAATGTTTTTCATTATTGTATTCTTTTCGACCAAAATAATGATCGATTCCCGTTGCAGCACAATAACTATCAAAACGCATGGATCCATTGGTTGCCCCGTGAAAAAAAGCAGTTTCATAACCCTTTTTATTTAATATTTGTGGCAATCCTGAAAATTGATTACTGCTGTAAGATGAAAGTATAAAAGGCTCATCCATCCATGCGGGAATGGAAGATAAGATTGTTGGAAGCGCATCCATTGATGTTCTTCCATTGGCATAACCATTTGGAAAATAAACGGATTGATTTAAAATGGAATCTAAGAAAGGAGTATAACTATCTGGATTTCCCGGACCCACATAAGCGCTACCAAAGCTTTCTAACAACAGAAAAACAACATTCGTTGAATCTCCCAATATATTTTGAGGGGATGAAACTCGAATTGGATTAAAATATTTCCGCTCCTCAGCCTCTGTAAAATAATACTTTGGCTCAACCCCGCGAAATTCAATGGTTTTTATCATTGTAAAAGCAGAGTTCAATACAATAGGAGATTTTTCAACCGTTGTATAAATCGTTGCATCCAAAATACCAATTGGTTTTAATTGGAACCCTCCACGTCCAACGATAACAAATAAGAAAATTATTGTTGGATAAAAAGCCCAGGATTTCCAACTCGCTATTGATAATGATGCACTTTTAATCTTTCGTTCACTCCAAATTAGCACAAAAACACTAGCCCCAAATAAAAGAAACAGCCACCAAAATTCAAGTAAAAAGACACCAGCCAACGAGTTTGTTTCTTTAGTGTTTAGCATAAAAATCAAGTAATCATAACTAATTCTCTTGAAAGTATAGGAATAATAGGCAATATCCCACGTATTGAATGCTAATACGGTTGAGCTAATAAAGACAAACAATACTGAATTAATGCGATTTTGCCATTTTTGCCATTTTTGCGACGTTGGGAGAAAGTATAAAATTACTACAGGAAATAAAAATAGGCTAAGTGTAATAATATCAAACCATGATCCGACTAAAAAATCCATGGCTGTAACTCCATGAAACAAATTAAAATTAAAGAAAAATAAAACCAATCGATATATGAAAAGTAAGACCACAACAACACCAAATTTCAATATGAAAGATCGTATTGGAGCAAATCCATCTAGTTTATTTAACATCGTTTTATTTCAATTTACTGTTTGTTTGATGGCGATTCGCATCTCGGGATGTTTTCTTTTCTAAGTTTTTATTCAACGCAGTTTCTAAATCAATCCCTGTTTGATTAGCTAAACAAATGAGAACGAAAAGTACATCTGCCAATTCATCTCCCAAGTCTTTTCCTTTATCCGATTCTTTTTCACTTTGCTCTCCATATCTGCGCGCTATAATTCGTGCAACTTCCCCTACTTCCTCAGTAAGCATTGCCATATTAGTTAGCTCATTAAAATAACGAACACCAACTGTTTGGATCCAATCGTCAACGAGTTTTTGTGCTTCTTTAATTTCCATTATTACTCTGCGACAATTATGTAATTGTTTTTCTTGCCTTTTCCAAGTAATATGTACTTTCCATTGATAAGGTGATCCATGTTTAAAATAAAATCTTCGCCCACTTTTTCTTTGTTGACGCTTACTGCATTTGCTTTTAATTCGCGACGAGCTTCCCCATTTGACGCTAAAAAACCTGTGCCATTTCCCAAAGCATCAACAATACTAAGTCCCTTTTCAAATTCAGAAATAGGAAGCGTAGATGTTGGGACCCCTTCAAAAACAGCAAAGAAATCTTCTTCACTTAATTGTTGTAAATCGTTAAATGTGGATTTTCCAAAAAGAATATTACTTGCTGCTATAGCACCATTCAAGGCTTCTTGACCATGAACTCGATTCGTAATATCCTCTGCTAAAGCTTTTTGAAGCACTCTTACATGAGGAGCTTCTTGATGTTCTCTTTCTAATTCCTCAATCTCCTCTTTATTTTTCAATGTGAAAATACGAACATAAGTTGCCGCATCTTCATCGCTTGCATTCAACCAATATTGATAAAACTTATACGGGGATGTTTTGGTTGCGTCAAGCCAAACATTTCCTCCTTCCGTTTTACCGAATTTTGTACCATCTGCTTTTTTGATTAACGGAGTAGTAATTGCAAAAGCATCACCTCCATTTTTTTTGCGAATCAATTCAGTTCCGGTTACAATATTACCCCATTGATCCGAACCTCCTAATTGGATGGAACAATTAAGGTGTTGATTCAAATAATAAAAATCATAGCCTTGCAAGAGTTGATAAGAGAATTCAGTAAATGACATTCCAGTTTCCAATCTGTTTTTCACAGAATCCTTTGCCATCATATAGTTGACAGTGATATGCTTACCAATATCTCGAATAAACTCTAAAAAAGAAATTCCTTCAAACCAATCGAAATTATTCAGTAATTGAGCAGGATTTTTCTCGGCTTCAAAATCTAAAAACTGACTTAATTGGCTCCTTACGCCCTCAATATTTTTTTGCAACGATTCTTTATCCAATAAATTTCTTTCTTGGGATTTTCCGGAAGGATCTCCGACCATTCCAGTAGCACCACCAACAAGAGCAATCGGTTTATGACCCGCACGCTGAAAATGAACCAAAGTCATTATTTGAACCAAACTTCCAATGTGAAGTGAATCCGCCGTTGGGTCAAATCCAATATAAGCTGTAGCAAGGCCCTTTTTTAAATGTTCTTCAACTCCGGGAGTCATGTCATGAATCATCCCTCTCCAACGCATTTCTTCTATAAAGTCCATGTAAATCGATTGTTTTTACAAAATTACTTTTTTCTTATGACTTAATCATTTATAATAAGTTCCTTTATGATTCCTTGGCAATTCTAGAACGTACTTTACCAAGGGCAAATTGCGTTTCAATTTCATCTCCCTTAGCTAATTGTTCACTGTCCTTTACCACTACTCCATTTTTATAGGTTATCGAAAAACCTCGATTTAACACGTGAATTGGATCTAATAAATGAACATATTTTTCGGTTTCTTCTAATCGTCGTTTTGTAGAGAGTATAAAACCTGCCAAACCCACATGAATCTTTTCATTCCATAAGTCAATTTGCAACTTAGGACTAGTTAAAATCACCTGAGAAAAATGATTTAATTTAATTTGTGTTTGATTAATCTCTGCTTGATTTTTAGATAATTCAGTTGAAACAGCATAACGCATCCAATTGCTTTTTTCGTTCAATTCCTGGCTTGAATATGCAATGCAATGTTTAACACCCTGCTTAAACATGAGTGTTGTTGATTGTAATTGTTGATTTGAATTAAAAAGTACATCAACTGATTTTTGGATAATTAGCTTTTGATTGTCTTTGATTTCTTGATCAAATTCTCGAAATGTTTGCACCATAAATTCGGCTAATTTGCTCGGTGTTATCGCATTTCGAAAAGCAATCATTTCAGCCACATTCAAATTAGTGGAATGACCAATACCCGTTAAGATTGGCAAAGGAAAAGTTGCAATCGCCTTGCATAATTCAAAATGGTTATAGCAAGTCATTCCAACCTCGGCGCCTCCACCGCGAACCAAAACAACTAAATCAAAATGATGAATTACTTTTTTTATTTTATCAAGTGTTTGAATTATGGAATCAACAGCCTGATCCCCTTGTACATAGGCATTGAATAAAAAAGTGAAGAATGAATATCCTTTTTCATTATTCGATAAAACATCCATAAAATCTGAAAGTCCTTTACTGGAATCTGCTGAGATGATAGCGATTCTTTTGGGTAAAATGGGAAAAGGAAGTAATTGATTTAGATTTAATATCCCTTCTTCTTGAAGTTTTTTAAGTGTTTCTTCGCGTTGTTTTTGTACTTCGCCCAAAGAAAAAGACGGGTCAATATCAACAATTTGCAAACTCAACCCATATAATTCAGTAAAAGTTATTTTTACTTGAAGCAGTAAATTATTTCCTTCCTTCAATGGCTCTTTGACGACTTGAATAAATTGTTGGTTTATCCGATCGAAATTTTGCTTCCAAATTATACCCGAAATTTGAGCGACTATTTTATCATTCTCGCGTTGAACAATTTCTGGAAAAGCATGTCCACTTGGGAATCGGTTGAATTTATGAATTTCAGCTTTCACCCAATAAAGCTGCGCATATCGCTCTTCTATCGTTTTCCGAATGGAGGAAACAACTTGTTTAAGCGTGAAAACTTGACGATGTTCGGACATGGAAACAAATGAGGAATGAAGTTACAAATTATTCCAAACCAAATTCCTCGAAAATAAAATGAATTATTTTAAATTCACCTCAAGTAAAATCAATACTAATCCAACCAAATGAAGAAAAAGGTCGGTTCTTTTACTTGTAAAATGGAGAAATCATAAAGTAAACCACTACACCAGTTATTGCAACATACAACCAGATAGGAAAGGCAAAACGAGTCCATTTTTTGTGTTTATCAAATTTACCTTCCCACGCAAAAAGGTAAGTAAACAAAACTAATGGAATAACCGCAACACTTAAAACAATGTGTGAGATTAATATGGTATAATAGACCGTTTGCATTGAACCACCATATGGAGTATAATCTGAAGTCATGTGATAGGCCACGTAACAAAGTAGAAACAACAAAGATAAGCCAAGGCAAACTTGCATCAATCGTTGATGTAATCGCCTATTTTTACTTTTAATAGCAACTAATGCAGTAATTAACAAAACTGCTGTAACACCATTAATACCAGCATAAAACGGAGGTAAACAGGATAAGTCAATCCCATCTACTTTGATTCCAAATAAAGCAGCAACAGCTATTGGAATAACAATCGAAACTATTACAATTAGCTTTCTAAACTTCGCAATTTGCGTTTCATTTTTTAATGTTGTACTCATCATTTAATAATTTAAGGATTTCTATTTTCATTCGATTATATTCCCCTGCATCTACTTTTCCAGTAAGGTCAGTAACTCGATATACCCCCCGAACATGGCCTTCCAAATCAACTAAGGTGAAAGACCCTGAATGAGCATATCCGCCATCTGCCTCATCGTCTTTTCCGGCAAATGTTAGAAAGTTTTCTATCCCTAATCGATGCGTTTCTGCCTCATTCCCGGTTAGAAAAGTCCAATTTTTCGCTGTAATTCCCGCATTTTGTCGGTAGTTCCTTAAAATAGATGGGGTATCATGTTTTGGATTAATCGTAAAAGACAAAAATTGTAAATGCTCCGAATATGCTACTAATTCTTTGTTTAGCTTTTTCAATTGGACATTCATTACCGGACAAATTGTTGGACATGTAGCGAAGAAAAATTCGGCAATCCACACTTTATTCTTAAAGTCTTGATTTGTTTTGTAAATCGAATCTTCATTTAGATACTTGAAATCTGGAATCTTATGAAAAAGTGTGTCAATTGATTTTTTTCCATTGATTGTTTTATATTCCAAATCAAAATCTCCGAGAATGGGTAAAACTCGCACCTTTTTAACTTCTTGATTGCAAGCCAAAAGTAAAGTGGATAATATGGAAATAAAGATCAATCGCATCTTTTAAAAACAGCAATGATTTAGTTTTGTTCAACTGTTGACTTATCGTATTGTTTTTGTAAAAGTGCTAAGTGCTCTTTCATTCTACGTAACATTCCTTCTTGATTTCCACTCAACGCCATTCTTAAATGATTTTTCTTGTCAAGTAACAACATAATTTCTTGAAAATACTCTCCACCAAAATACTTGGGACCTTTTTCCAAAAGAGATTTCCCATTACTTTTAAAATTATACAAACTTTTTACATCCCCTGTTGCCAAAATCCATAAAGAGGAATCATACCCTTCAACTCGTTCCTTTAGCATGGAATGTGCAAATTTCAGGTCTTTCACACTGTTTCCTTTTCCATCTGTAACGTAGGAAATCAATCGAACTTGCTTTAGTTTTTTTGATTTGTTTTTGCGAATGTGTTGATAGATAATTTGATCAAGGTGCCAAAAAGATAATGAACACGTGTCAGGACAAGACTCTTGTAATGTTGTTACAAGTACAATCGTATTTTCGAATTCCTTATAACTTCTTTTTTTTCCCGCAATGTCTAAAAAAGAATATGGGACCGCAGCCCCATAATCATCTAAAACTTTAAAATTATGATCACAACCCCTTGTTCCAATAAATACAAGTAATAAAGCTGGACCAAAAACTAACAGTGTTGCAAGAATACCCCTGATTTTCATCCCAGAGCCTTTTTTTTTCATTTTACTTAAAGAGCATTTTGTTGAAGTGCATCATTTATTGCAAGCGCTTCCCAAAGTGAAATAAAAATCAAATACAAAACAAACAAAAAGTATGGTATCAAAATGATATTACGCAATGACTTTTTCTCATCACCTAAATGCATAAATACCAAAACAATGTAACCAGCTTTCACAAGAGTCATTACAATAAACGACCATTTAACCATAGGCCAAATATCTGTACCTTGTTTAATAGAAGCCCCTAAAGCTACCTCAACTGCCGTAATTGCTGTTAATAATGCAGTTACAAACCAGATTTTTTTACGAATTTTTTTTCCTTTTTCCTCGTTGTGATGAGTGTGTAAAGAATATTCAATAACGTCGTCTCTTTCCATGTTATTTCTAATTAATCGTTTATCAATTTATACTAAGTAGAAGAATGTAAATACAAACACCCAAACTAAATCCACGAAATGCCAATAAAGACCCGTTTTTTCAACCATTTCATAATGACCTCTTTTATGGTATGTTCCTAGTACAACCCCTATCATTATGATAATATTTATCATTACTCCTGAAAAAACGTGGAAGCCATGGAAACCAGTAATGAAGAAAAAGAATTGACCATATTGTTGAGGTCCGTATTCATTTTGTTGAAGATTTGCTCCGTATATCACTTTATTTGGAGCTCCGCTATACAAAGAAGCATAATACATTTCTTCAGCTTTTTTTCCTTCAATGTGAGAGCCAACTTTGTTTTGTTTACCATTTTTCTTGATAATTAACTTCATATGATCGTCTGGACTTTTGTTAACTTTTGCCACCGAACCATCATGCAATTTAATCATTCCGTCTTTAAGGTTACCAGTCTCCGCAGCATGTTGAAACTCATGCATCAAATCTTCGGTAACTACATCACCTTTTTTATGATGGTGACCCGGAGTAACAACGGTAAAGTTTTGTAAATCACCAAAATGACCTTTCACAATTGCTTGCGAACCGTCTGCTAGTTCAATTTTACCAAATTCCGATCCATGAATAAAGTGATACCATTCCCACGCTTGCGAACCGACGAAGAAAAACCCACCTATAATTGTGGCTATCATCCATTTCACTACTCCTTTTTTATCCATTCTATGTCCAGCTTCAACACCTAGAACCATTGTTACTGAAGAAACGATCAGGATAAATGTCATTAAGGCAACATACAATAACGGGTAACCATGGCCTAAAAACGGCATAGAATTAAACGTTTCTTCTCCAATAGGCCATGCTTCTTGAGCGTCGTGTCTTGTAAAACCATAGGCAATTAATAAGCCTCCAAATGTCAGAGCATCCGACACAAGGAAAAACCACATCATTAATTTACCATAACTTGTTTGAAAAGGAGATTCTTTCCCTCCCCAAAGTGTAGAAGCATCTACATGTGCTGAATGACCTGCCATCTTAGATAGAATTTTTTTTGCAAGTTTAATGAATAAAAAGCAAAAACAACAACAAATACCCCCAAAGAATACCTAAAAAATGCCAGAAAATTGCACCTAGTCTAAGACTAAGCACATCTCCGCTATCGTATTTACCTGAAAATGAGGAAATTGTTATCTTAATCATATAAATCAACGTAACCAAAATATGAAGTAAATGAATGAAAGTTAATATGTACAAATAGGATGATGCTGCATCTGTAGTCTCCAAAGCTTTAATCTGAAGGTATTTTGATAATTTTTTACCCTCAAAATACAAGTTTCGGTTCTTATATTCCAATTCTTTTCCCTTGTAGAATAATTGGAAATCTGTCCCGAATTTCCCGCGCACGAAAAAATCTACTCGTTTGTCTAATATATTTTGAGCAAGTTGTGACAACCTCAATTGATCAACATATTTTAACTCCGTAGAATCAGGAAAAATCAATTTGCTATTCAAAATAGAAATAGATTTATCGTTGTACTTTAATTCAATTGAAGAATTGGATTTTGCTTTAATCAATTTCGCAGGTGTAACGCCAATAAATTGCCTCATAAATTCTGACATCAAGTTATAATCAGACTGATTCATTACCTTCCCCTGATATAGATAATTATTACCATCTACTTCAAGTATTTCACCTTTAAACTTCACTTGATAGTAATCACCATAGCGACCATCAACAACCATAATGTGGTTATTAGCAGCATGAATTCCATTGTCTGTTAATGCACCGTATCCTTTAAATTGAAAATAAACAAAGGAGAAACCCGCGATCAGTGTAGCAGAGATAAAAATTCGCAAGCCGGTCTTATTTTTACTTTTTGCTTTACGAATGGCCATTTCAAGTAAAATGCTACTTAGGAAAATGACGATTGTACTCATCCAGAAATAGGTTGGCATGGGGTATTTTAGCCAAAAAGAATCTCCCATTGAAACGATGTAGGCAGAAGTGAAGCCTGCAAAAAGCATAATAACACTAAAAATCCCAACATAAACGAGATTTTTTTTCATTTTCACCCGAACTTTGGGATCTAATTCTTTACTGTAATCTGGTCTCATAACTACTATTATTTTGGTAAAATAGGTTCAATTCTATCAAAAACATAAACGAATTGAATGATTGGTAAATAAACAAATGAAGCGAACATAAGTTTACGTGCATCTTTATCTTCACAAGAAAGAAACAATCTGTAAGCATACAAGAAAAATAGAATTCCAATAAACGAACCTAAAACGAGTGTTACCGTACCGCACCACCCCATCAACCAAGGCATTAAACTAAATGGTATTAACGCCAATGAATAAAGCATAATTTGAAAAGCTGAATTTTTTGTTTTCCCTGTTTTAGATGGTAACAAATAAAATCCTGCACGTTGGTAATCTTCGTGTAAAACCCATGCGATTGCCCAAAAATGTGGGAACTGCCATATAAATTGAACAAAAAACAACACCCCCGGAAGTAATCCGAAATCATTGGTGGCTGCAATAGCTCCTAAAAGAGGTGGGATAGCACCTGGGAAGGCACCAATTAATACCGCCCAAGGAGTTTTTTGCTTCATTGGGGTATAAATGAAAACATAGGAGACAAACGCAAATAAACCCAAGGCTGCAGCGTATAAATTAATCATGAACAACATGGTTGTTCCGATAATCAAACTGACCATAACAACTGCATACGCCTCTGTATTTGTCATCCAACCTTGTGGAAGAGGCCTCCGATTGGTTCGATTCATTAATTTATCTAAGTGTTGTTCCCAGATCTGATTCGCTCCATTGGATGCACCAGTAACAAAAATTCCACCGAATGTAAGTAACGCTAATTCTGTCATGTCGACTCCTCCGGCAAACAAATAACCTGAAATTGCCGATAAAATTACTAAGGATGACAATCTGAATTTTGTAAAAATCAGATAGGTTTTAAATTTGCTGGGCTGTATAACTTTAGTCTCTTCCATTTCTTAATTTGCAAATTTAATCATTCTTAGGTCGAACGAATAAAATTGTAAAGAAATGATTGAAATAAAATTGATTTTAATAATTCAAAAGGTCAATCAATTTTCCTTCAACCTTTGAAGCGTTTGTCAACAATGCAGCTTCCAAAGCAGAATTTAAAGGAATTGCGGGAGTATCTACCGACCCTACAATCGAAATTGGGGCATCCAAAAACTGAAAATTATCGCGTTGTATACGGCCTGCCAATCCTAATGTAAAAGTAGCTTCAATTGATTCTTCCGTTACAAGTAAAACTTTATTGTGTTTTCTTACAGTTGAATTGATTAATTCCATATCCAACGGATTCAACGTTCTCAAATCAATTATCTCCACTTGATTTTGGTGTTTTTCAGCTGCTGTAATTGACCAGTAAACTCCTCTACCATAAGTTATTATACAACAACTTTTTCCCTGCGCGATATTTTCTTCACTAGCAGTTTGAACAACTCTTCCTTTACCCAATGGAATTACATAATCTTCGTCCGGCTCAATAGACATCGCGCCTTCCGTACCCGGCACTTTAGACCAATATAAACCTTTATGCTCGAGCATCACAACAGGATTAGGATCATAAAATGCGGCTTTAATAAGGCCTTTTAAGTCAGCACCCGTTGAAGGATAAACCACTTTTATACCGCGAATATTGGTTAAAACCGATTCAACACTAGAAGAATGATAGGGCCCTCCTGAACCATACGCCCCAATTGGCACACGTATCAAACAACTTACTGGCCATTTTCCATTTGACAAATAATAAGAACGAGACACTTCGGTAAATAATTGATTCAATCCAGGCCAAATATAATCAGCAAACTGAACCTCTACAATAGGTTTTAAACCAACCGCGGACATTCCAACTGTTGATCCAATAATAAATGCTTCCTGTATTGGTGTATTAAACACTCTATTTTCTCCAAATGTTTGGGCTAAGGTTGCTGCTTCTCTAAATACACCACCTAATCTACCTCCAACATCTTGACCATAAAGTAATGATTCGGGATGTTTTTGCATTAACTCACGTACAGCAAACAAAGCCGAATCTACCATTACAGTTTTTTTCTTTCCCGCAGGTTCACGCTCCCCTTTTTCCTCTGTAATTTCAGTTGGCGCAAAAATAAAATCAGTTATACTCGAAGGGTCTGGATCTTCGGCATTAATAGCATTAGTATATTCTTCATCAACTAATTTCCTTACCTCTGCTTCAATGAGAATAAAATCTGCTTCTCCAACACCTTTACTACGTAGCAAGTCTTTCAACTTAGGATAAGGATCGCGTGTTGCCGCCTCATCTAAATCATCTCTATACCATTCTTTACGAACACCAGAAGTATGATGACCTAAAAGCGGAACTTTAGCATGTAAAACAAATGGCCGTCTTTCGGTTCGAATCAAATGAATTATTTCATGTAATGTTCGAAACGATTCCTCAAAATCACTACCATCAATAGAGCGAACTTCTAGACCTTTAAAGGCAGAAGCATATTCAGCCATATTTTGAGACCGTGTTTCCTTTGAATTTGCCGAAATATCCCAATCATTGTCTTGCACTAAAAACAAAATTGGAAACTGTTTTAAAGACGCCATTTGAAGTGCTTCAGAAACCTCTCCTTCCGTACATGATGCATCCCCTAGCGAACAAACCACAACTGGATTATCCCCATTATAATCTGGTGACAACCCTTGTTTTTCCTTAAACTGAATTCCCATTGCCAATCCAGTTGTGGGAATCGCTTGCATGCCTGTTGCGGAAGATTGATGTATGATTTTTGGAAGATCATCACGATTCAAAGAAGGATGTGAATAATAGGTTCTACCTCCTGAAAACGGATCATTTTTTTTTGCAAAAACCTGAAGCATTAGTTCAAACGGAGTTAACCCTATTCCCAATAATATACTATCATCTCTATAATAAGGAGAAACCCAATCTTGGGGCTTTAATTGCATTGCCAACGCAATTTGTATTGCTTCATGACCCCGAGATGTAGCATGAACATATTTTGCAGTTACTTCCTTGTTTGCTTCGAATTTTTCAGCCATTGTTTTAGCCGTGCACATAATTCTAAAAGCCTGAATTAATAAGTCTTTAGAAAGCAATTCACTTTGTTTTTCTGCAAGAATAGTAGCCATTATTTAAATTTTGATGCGCTAAGATACGAACTAAGTAGAATGTAGAAAATAATCAATAAACCATTTCGATGGTGATTTCCATGTTTTGTGAAAGTTTGAACGAACAATCTTCAAAATCCGGTGCAGATAAAAATGGACGAAAATCCTTTGAAAACGCAAATGCCTCTGTTGGAACACCTATTAAATTTGTGTTACAAACTTTATCATCATTTTCATCGTGAAAGGTAGCAATTGCATACTCGCCTGCCTTCAAATTTTTAAACTCATAAACTACTTCTTTTCCTTCGGGTTTAACTCTTATCATGTGAAGCGTCTTCCCAACTTCGGGGAAAAGTTTTTCATCAT
>Ga0049081_10000736_pt1 | contig 12457 bp, 19 predicted proteins | sample GreLakmeER78MSRF_FD_66717 | JGI IMG/M metagenome (GOLD analysis project Ga0049081, IMG submission 66717) | Freshwater lentic microbial communities from great Laurentian Lakes, MI, USA - Great Lakes metaG ER78MSRF | ecosystem: Environmental > Aquatic > Freshwater > Lake | place: Great Lakes...
GAATCGCAGAAACAAACTCTGTACGGAACAATATTGGGTGGTTCTTCCATAATCAAACCCGATAGGGGTAAAAACTGCTACCTTGCTATGAGGGATAGCAACAAACTTTGGCTAGATTATAAAATTGAAGTTTTGTCTGATTTTTTCAAAATTGATGATCAAACTGTTAAAAAAGACAAAAATACATTTCGCTGCTATAGCATAGCCTATCCTGTTTTCAACCAAGTTTACAGGATTTTTTACAAGGACGGGAAAAAGATCATCACAAAAGAAATGCTCGACATTTTATCAGATGAGGCATGGATGACTTGGTTTCTCGATGCTGGCAAAAAAAGCAAAAGAAAATCTTACCTCAGAACTCATAAGTTTGGAGCAGAAGGCAGTCAAGTTATAGCAAATTATTTTAATTCTTTGGATTGCGACTGTGAAGTACGCACAGCAAGAGACAGGAATGAAATAGTCTTTTCAAACAAGGGCGCATTTGAGTTTCTAAAGTATGTTGCACCAAAAATACCAACTTGCATGTTGCAATTTTACGAATAATTTTTTATAGTCTCCTCATGATGACATTTCAAAGAGAACTTTTTCACACAACGGCTAAGTGGCATCTTTCTGCCACTTGGGAAATTATTTTACCAGAGTTTAAGTTAATTAAATACGATACCAAACTCCCTTCTGAATGCCCAGAAGAGAATCTCACAATGTGCTTCGATGATAAATTCGCCATTAATAAATTATCTAGTGTAAATCTTATATCAAAAAAATTCTGCGTCATTATTCAAGAAGGAAAAAGTAAATGTATATTTCACGATTTTATTCTATCTGAAATTATCAATAAAGATGATATAGAAAATAAAAGAATACAATATACGGTTAAAGGATTATTTGATTCATGTGAGGAAATTATCCCTAGTCGCAACTAACTTTCAATAACACAAACTTCCAAATCAGTCGATCCTTTAATTACCCTGTGCCATTCTCCAGCTTTAATGAAAATTTCTGTATTTTTTTTCAAAACAATTGGAAAATTGTTATCTGATTGATATAGCCAATCATTTTCATTTAAGACTTTAACCAAACGATCTTTTTCATCCCAATGCCATTTCAACTCGTCTGAATCAACATCTTTGCTGAAACAACGATAAATGACACCATCATTGATTTCTTGTTTTGCTGGAATGTGACTGTTGTCTACCATCTCTTTGATGAACTCAAACCTAATTTCTTAGCATATCTGCCTACATTGCAAGCCCAATAACCGGGAGTTGTCCTATCTTTCTTTTCATTGCATTTATGTCTTGCAAGAAATGATTTTCTTCTTGCATCGGAGTAATTTTTTACACTAAGACCTCTGTATCCAAATGTAACCTTTTTGGCAATCGTTTCACCTTGAGCATTTTTCCTGCCAGAGTTCACAAAAACCTGATACTTTTTAGGACCAGATGAACGCATAGGACTATCAAGCTTTACACTCTGACCATGATAAACAGCTTCACATCCCAAATCCGTATCTATGAAAAACTTATCATGAGCATTGATTTCTATAAGTCTATTGCGATAAAGATCACGAACTTCGTTGACCAAAGTATAATACGCTTCGCTTCCATATCGGAACACGGTGTTGGAAAGGGATAAATTATTTTCCAAGTGATACTTTAATCCTTCGCTCACAATCGCTTCTGTAATCAACTTCATAGGAATGTCAGTTTGTTCAAACAAATGACGATCTTCTCTGTTGTTAACATATTCATGAAATGATTCGCTCATGCAATTCCTAAGATAAAAAGTTTATATTATTTATGTTAAGTTAGCGTAAATATAACATGAATTTCAAGAACTGGCTAAATCAAATAGAAGAAATGTATTCCAGCAAAGGAAAAGGTCATCCATTCAAACCGGGTCCAAGAGACAATCCACCCCAAAAACCAAAACCAAGCCCAAAAGACCCAACCCCTAGGTCTTTGGCAGGGGAAATTCGCATTTGTGGTCAAGGAGGAGGAGCGGGACCATGCGATGGCGGAGGGGGAGGTGGTGGAGGCGCAGCACCCGCTGCCGGACCTGCGCCTGCTGCACCACAAGCTAAACCTTAATTAAAATTACTGCTGAGGAGCAGCAACCTTCTTGGAAGGGGCCTTAACAGGAGCGGGAGCCTGTCCCGGCTTGCTTTCTTGTGCTTTTACAGGAGATGGAGCTTCCACCTTCTTTTGAGGCGCAGTTGGCGCTTGTGCCTTAGATGGGGCCGCAACAACAGTTCTAACTCTACTTGTCTGGCTAGATGAGCAAGATCCATTAGAACATGTTTTGCTCTTCTTGTTGAAAATGCCAGCATTGGCATCAAGTCCGAAGAATCCAATGCCAGCAATCGCCAAAAACATAATCTTCTTCATTTCAATCTCCATAAATACGCACGGGTTGTGCGTATTCAATTATTCCAAAACATCATGCTCATGTCAAATTATTTTTTGGTGTCAGTAACCAATTGAGTAAATGGACTGGTTGTACGATAGATCATTGGATCATGAACCAACTTGCCAACAAGCTCTTTACCTTTCGTAGAAATTAATTTTTCCCACACATATTTTCTTGTCGTAAGACTGTAATGCTTAAATGTATTTTTCAACTCAGCTACAATTTCCTGCATGCAATTAATCTTGTCTGTGCTTTTGTCTTTCTTGGCAGATTCCTTCTTCTTGGAAGTTTCCTTTTTCTTGGCAACTGCTTCATTAATCTCGCCAGAATCTCGAATTGTATATTTTTCTGCAAGAAACTCTTTGTAACTTCTCATCTTTATTGATCTCCTCGAAATATATATATTAGAAAAACTATAATTGGAAGTAATATGATTAGCTTTATTGAGTATTTAGCAGAAGCAACAGGCAATAATAACGACAAAATCAATATTGTTGCATTTCAGGGTAGCCCCAGAACAAAAGACTCGTGTTCTGGAGGAAATAGCAAGACAAGTTTTCTTCTAAATGAAGCCATTCAAAAAATCACCAAAGAAGTGAAGATCACTCTTATCGATCTAAAGGTCATGGATAATGATCCTCAAATTAGACCATGTAAAGGTTGCATCGGAACAAGCAATGGTTTTCATTGCCATTATCCTTGTGATTGTTATGATAAAGGTGATGGAACAAATGATCTTATGCACGAAAAAGATGTTTATAAAAAATTAAAAAAAGCCGATGGATTTGTAGTCTTCACTCCTGTTCATTGGTCTGGACCAAGTAGTCAAGTCAAAGCCTTATTTGACAGACTTGTCTGCGTCAACCTCACTCTTACTCAAGAACAAGCAAAAGAAATCTATGGAAAAGACATAAAAAACCCAAAGCTGACCATAGCAGCAGAACAAAGCGGAAAATATCGTGACCTACTGAAAAACCATTACGAAGGAAAAGTCGCTGCATTTTTCATTCACGGAGATGATGGAGCAGATGATTATGTGAACAGGAAAATACCACTATCCATGGTTGACTGCAAGCAAAATAGTTATATTAACCCCAAAGAAGCAATCATGCCAATTGTAAATCAATGTCGTTATTCAGGTATCTTTGTGCCAGAAAACTGCATTGAAGGCACTGTTTTTGGATACAAGGAAAAATACAGCCAAAATAATATCGATGTCAAGAAAAGCAATCTAATCGACAAAGCAACAAAACTAATGCAGAATCTGATTCTTGAAATTAAAAAAAGAAAAAAGTAATTCTTATATTGAATGCATGATATAAAAATGATCGTTGCAAGATACCAAGAAGATTTGAGTTGGTTTGAACTAATGCCAAAACAAATCAAAATCGAGGTATTCAATAAAGGCAAAGATATCATCAATCCCAAAGAACTTAAACATCCTAATGTCATCGTTCACAATGGATGCAACAACACAGGAAGAGAATCAGAAACTTATATTAGATATATTTTGAAAGAATATGATAATTTAAGTGATATCACAATATTTACGCAAGGCAATCCTCTTGAACATGCGCCAAACTTTGCTTTACTTACTTATAAAATGTTGAATGAGGGTCTTGATTCTAAATTTTTGCCTATGAGTGTTTATTGGAGAAAGGATGAATTACCTCCTCCGAAGGTTACAAACAACAATCTTGATCTTTACTATGTAGAAACTGCAAGTCGATATACTCTTGGTCCTGTTAAACATTGGGATGATGGAATTAAGGGTGTTTATTTTGCCTATTTGTCAGAACACGAAGAATTGCAGCACGGAGATGATGTAATTCATCACTTCTGCAACATGATAGGACTTCCAGACGAAGACTATGGTACAGATTTTTTTAATTTCGTCTATTCTGGTATATTTGCAACCAAGAAAGAATCGATCAGAAAACATGACCTAAACTTCTACTTCAATTGTTATAGCTTTATCAACAAATATGAAGTATATGGATTTTTCTTTGAGCGAATTTGGATGAAAATGTTTTCATAGCTTTGCTGGAAATCAAGAGTGGAGGAATTTTTGAATACTAACACCAATAAGATAATTATATTTGGCAATAAAGATATGGCCGAGTTAGCTTGTTTTTATTTCAGAAATGATTCTAATTATGTCCCTGTCGCATTTTGTGTGGATGGTGCTTATTTGAAAGAATCTCGTTTTAATGATTTGCCAGTCATCGCTTTTGAAGACATTGAAAAAGAATATCCTCCAGATAAATTTTTATTTAGTGCGCCAATATATGCATCAAAGATGAACAAATTGAAAGCCGAAATATGTGATAAAATTGAAAAAAAGGGGTACAACTTTGCAAGCTACATTAGCAGCAAGGCTTACACTTGGAATGCAAAAATAGGCAAAAATGCATTTATTTTTGAAGGATGCAACATACAACCTTTTTGTGAGGTTGGTGATAACTTGGTTATATGGAGTTTTAGCCATATTGGTCATCACACAAAAGTTGGCAACAATAATTTTATTTCTGGAAATGTAGTGATAGCTGGTCACAACCGAATTGATGATTTTTGTTTTCTTGGGACAAATTGTAGTACTAAAAATGATACACATATTTCTTCTAGCACATTTGTTGGCCAAGATGCTTCTGTGGTTTGTGATTTAGAGCCAGAAGGCGGTGTTTGGGTTGGAATTCCGGCAAAAAGAGTAAAAGAAAGCAGCGAAATTAAATTTTGAACAAATTGGCAATCTAGCAAAAATTCACAACAATGTGGAAAAATAAAAAATTAATTTATGACAAGCAAGGACAATTGCCAACTCCATTCGTTAAAGATTCATACATTTTAATTTTCTATAGTTGGAGAAAAGATGGAATAAGCCACATCGGCAAACTAAAGTTCGATTATAATTTCAGTTTACTTGATGACGATCCTTATGCACTATTGCCCGGAGAAAGGGGCAGCTTTGATGACAGCGGCGTGATGCCATCTTGCATCTTTGAAAATTATTTGTTTTACTCTGGATGGCATCTCAGAAAATCTGTTCCTTATTCGCATGCCATAGGAGTTTGTCAGATAAACGAAAACGAAAAACTTGAAAGAATTTATTCAGGCCCAGTTTTCTCAACAAATAAAAATGCTCCATGCCTCGTCAATTCTCCATTTGTTTATTCAGAAGACAATAAAACCAAAATGATATACTGTGCCGGTACTCATTGGGATCAAGATAAACCCTGCTATCATTTGCGAATCGCAACTTCTAGCTCAAATTTCAACTTTATTGACGATCAAGAATATTTCAAAACCAACTGTGAAAATGATGCCATTTCTCGCTGTTGCATTCACGATGGAATATCTTACTTCTCAATTAAAAAACTAAACAGTAATTATGAAATTTTTTCTATAAATGAAAATAAATTAATTAAACCATTCATTCCAAAAAATGAACTGGACCAAGATATGCAATGCTATCCATATCTATTTCAACTAAATGGCAGGAAAGAAAAATATATGCTTTATAACGGTAATGGATATGGTTCCACGGGAATTTTCATGTTATTCAACTAAACTAAAAATCATAGCCAAAAAGTTTTATATCATCATGATACAATTTTTTAACTATCTCAATAGAATTTTCATTATACAAACTTCTGTAATCAACCGTTTTAGCCTTGTTATCATGAGGTATTAGACGATCTATATTGAACATTTTTCCAAGTTTTTCCAAATCTTCTCTGAATGTCTCATATCTGCCAACGAAATCCACAGAATAAAAAAACCAATTTTGAGGAAAAAAGTGATTGCATATTCTGTGTGGATATTTTTTATTTACAATATCATCGAAAATTGCTTCTAATCCAGAAACAAATTCATTGAATTCATTAAAATCGTTTAGAATTCCATGCTTGTTTGGTCTTGTGGCCATTCTCCACGCAAATTCTGAAGCCAATCTGTCCCAAGGGTTTCTTATAAATACAAACTTGAAATAATCTGATATATCACAAATTTCTTGTATTTCTAATTGGCCGAAATGACTTCTTTCACTATTTCCGTCCATGCCGAACATACTATCTAAATTTTTTGGCATGCGAAAATAATTTATAACACTTGTCCCGCCAGTTTTAGGGATGTGTATGTGACAGATTTTTTTGTCATGACACAAAGGCATAAATTATATATGTTTTTTAACTCTTATTGATTATGGAAAACAGTCATATTCTATTAAAAAAATTATTCTGTCCAAAAAGAATTGAGTTAGTTAGAAATGATATTTTTTCAGTATTCAATTCTTATTGCGAAGAAAAGAAAATAAATCAAAATATATTTGAACTTTTTTCAAATGATTTGCAAGGATTCAAATCTTGCGCTCTTGCCACACAAAAACTTATTTCACTGTACTCTTTAGGCACAGATGACAAGCTACTATCAGAATTGAAAAATCTATGTGAAATATCAAAACCCTCTTTCAACACTAAGCCATGTCTTGCATTTAGTTCTCCAAGAACAAGCATTGATGAATCATATTGGAAACTGCCAGCACACCAAGATTATCATAGCAACTTGGGAAGCAAAAACGGGGTTACTTGTTGGATTCCTCTTGTACCAATAACCAGTGAATTGGGATTTCTAGAAGTCGTAGAAGGAAGCCACCATTTAGGCCCATTAGAGCAAGAGGACTTCCATGGTGTTCCCGTTCTAAAAAAACAAGATTGGCACTTTTCTCCCATAAAAATGGAAATGGGAGATGTGCTTGTTTTTCATAATCTAACCATTCACAGAAGTGGAATCAATTCAACAGATCAGATAAGATTGACAGCACATTTAAGGTATAATGACCTTGCTGAAAAATCATACATAAATAGTGGTTATCCAAAAAACAGAACTAATGATTGAAAAACAATAAAACTTATTTTCACAATTTAATGGTTTTATTTATATCAAATAAACATTCAAATTTTGGCATAAGAAAAAAATCATCGCATTTGTAGGTTAAAGCATAACAAGTTAATGGTGTGTATCTAGTTATTTTTTCTCCTTCACGCAACTTGATAATCACTTTTGTATTGTCAGTATCATTTTCCACGACATCAAATCCAGTTGCAATTTTTATTTTTTTGATTAGTATGTTTTGAAAATAATTATTGTTATATGGAACTATTATTTTTTCATATGAATTGAATTTATTGAAATTATCACTTTGTCTACTCCAATATGGTTTTGCAACATTTGGGAAAAATTTCAATGTGTCTTCTCCTACATTGTCCATATTGCAAAAAACATCTAAAGATCTGCCCATGTCAATTAAAAAATTGTCGCTTTTCAATTCATGCAATTTATTTATTAACCAAAATGATAACATCTCGCCACATTGAAAAATAATAACAGAATTTTTTTTATTTTTCAAAATATTCAAAATTTCATATCTCTTTTCAGTTGCATCAAGAATATTTACAGACAAAAATTCATAATTATCAAGTCCCCATGTCAATGGAACATTAGCAATATGAGGCATTCCCACAAAAACAACATGTTTATTTCTTACTTCGTAAATGAAATTTTTAACAACACCATTCAAACAATATTTTTTCCAAATAAGACCGTAATACAATTCTTTGTTGTGTAAATGATTTTTTACTGCATTACACATTTCATCTATCGATTGATGTTCGCAATTTGATTCGCATATGGAAATTCCTTGAAAATAATTACCATCAACTGGTATCTCACATAGCATGCCAATACATTCGTTAATGAAATTTTCATTGTGTATTTTTTTGAACATTTTTAATTGACGATCCATGCCAACAGCAACATTCCAAAAAGCATGGCATAATTTTGAATATGAAAAATAAGAATTATTCTTTAATCTATCGACCCAATAATTTACAGATGGATAGAAAACATATATGTCGGAATTATTTAATTTTATTTTGTCCATTCAAAATCCAAATCATTTTCACTTAAGGCCAACCACTTACTATTTACAACAGGACAATCATTAAAACAATTCCCAGCAAGATTACATCTTTCTAAATTCAAATTCATGAACGACTCTGGCAAATCAGTTATCTTGTTTTTGTAAAGAGTTATATCACGCAAATTATACAGATTGCCTATATTTTTAGGCAGATTTTCAATTTGATTTTTATTCAGCCTCAAGCCAATCAAAAATTTACAAGAACAAATACTATCGGGCAAATTACGCAAATTATTGCCAACTAAAGACAAGTATTCTAATTTTTGCCATTCACAAACACGATCAGATAAAACGGAAAGATTGGATATTCCCCAAGAAAAAACTTTTATATTTTTGAAATCAAAAAGGTAAGAAGGAATATCATCTACACAATTGAAATACAAATTAATTTCTTCTAAATTCACAAAATCAGATACACAAGAAAAATCACATATCTTATTCTTGTGTAATTTTAATACTTTTAATTCTTTCAAATTACCAAACCAATCAGGAAGACCGTGCAATTCATTTACGCCCAAATTTAAGTAACTTAAATTGTTTTTCTCAATCCATTTGGGCACAAATCCCATGTAATTCGATCCCAAATCAAGATGACTTAAATTACAAAGATCAATCTCAAAGAAACCAAGCCTGTTTTTTCTTAAATCTAAATAACGAAGATTCTTAAGATTTGAAACCAAAGACAAAACTTCCCTTTTCGCATCATCCGTCATTAACCTCAAAATCCCATAAAAATAACAATTGGGATCAGTGAAAATAGCTTCAACGCAATCATCGCCCTCAAAGCCAAAAGTGGCTAATGGAGTTATTTGCTTCAATTTGCATACAACATCACGATCTTTCATTTATTTTATTACACCATTTTTCAAAAGCTTCCCACTTGATGGGCTTATAAGAATCTAAAGAAAATCCACCAATATTATCCCAACCAGAACCAATTAACAATTGCTCGATTATTTTTCTAGAACCAAATGAGAAATCATCAAATCCATAATAATTGCCAGTTTCACAAACAGCAAATTTCTTCTTGTTTTTCAAACATATCAAAAATTTTTCCATCCCTAAACTCAATTCTTCGTCTCCATATGTTGGACAAACGAAAACAATCAAATCATATTCTTCTAAATTATCAACTTCAGTATAATGACGAGCATCGCTACAAATATTTAAGGCTATTTCTTTTGTAGATCCTGAATTAGAATCGTATATTACCAGTTTTTTCATTAAATATAGTCTCTATAATACTTGATTTTTTTTGATGACTAGTATCAATAAAATTCAATTCTAAACCGTTATCCAAGAAAACATCTCTGTTGTACAATTCAACACCACCCGGCAAATTCCAATACTCTTTGGCCCCAACCTTCTTACACAAATTTATGATTCTTTCCTGACCCTTACCATCACATTCCAATTCACTCGAAAGAACATTCTTACAACCAATTCTAAAATAATTAGAAACCCAATCCAAAGACCTGACCAACATTCTATTGAGATTTTTCTCAGAACCCAAACTACTATAAAAATCATAAAAAATATGATCTTTGACACTCTTGCCATAAATATGCTCAAATGTCTTTAAGTGCTTGCCAACCCAATCGCCAAAAATACTTATCTCATTAATTTTGGCAGAACGATCAGACTTACAAACAGGAACATTTATATAAATTTGACCATCTCCACTAGGAGAGGAAATCTTGTTTCTTGTCATCCAACCACGCCTGACAAATTGAACATCATCAAAATAAATGAAAAGATCAACACTAGACATCAACTGGAAATAACCACCATAAGGAAAAAAATAAGGCTGCATTATGGCAACTTTCATGACAATACCTTAAACTTCTTTGAAAGATCTGGATACATTGGTGTCTTTACACACGAATCACTCAGATAATTAGCTAATACCAATCCACGACTTGCCTGTTCTGGTGTCATATACATGTTCCAACCAGCAAATTCAAAAGATTCCTGATCCATTAACGACAATTCCTCTCGTCCCTCATATCTCGCTAATTTGAACCATCTCACAGCTTTCTCGCTATCTGTGAAGATCATTCCGCCCTTCCCTATATTCAGTATTTTATTCGCACTAAAAGAAACACAATCATATGTGCCGGGAACATACATGCCCCTTATCATTCTACATGCGCTATCATAAATTGGATAGGGCTTTAACTGATATGTTCCATTCCAAGAATAATCCTCAAACAATACAGAACCACCAGCGTGAATTACAGAACATGGAACACTTACATATGTTTTGCTAGGCAATGTAATCACACTAACAGACAAATATTTACAACATAAAAACAAAGCATTTGTACAACTGTCTACCGCAACAGCATAAGGACTGCCAACAAAATCAGCCATTCTCTTTTCAAAATCAGATATTGATTTGTAAGGATTCATAATAAATTAGAGAAATAATTCCCTCAATCTTCTTATGGAATCAACACATAATTCCAGAGGATTAATAGACCAAAGTTTCTGATTGTAAACACCGATGTTTACAAAACCATCAAATCCTATTTTTTTCACATTATCAGCAAATTTTTTAAGATCAATCTTGCCATCCATTGGCATAACCCTGTTGCGATCCATGTGCTTTTCCCTATCAATACTCTTATCTGCATCGCTTATATGAAAAACAGAAACTTGTGATTTGTCTATCTTCAAAAAATCATCAACCGATCCTCCACCACGCCATAAATGATACGAATCAATCACCATCTTGGCATCGTCGCCAAATTCATCTATAAATTTTTTACAAGTGAAATAATTGTTAATCAATCCAGTCTGACCCATAAACTCAATAGTTGGCATACAACCAATCTGTTTTCCAATCTGCAATAATTCATGAAAATACTCAACACCAAGATTCCAATCACTCACCTTACCACGATGACTAAATGATGGCATCGCAATAATCCAACCACATCCAATAGAAACAGCTATTTCCATCCTTCTCTTGCATTCTTCAATTATTTCTTGATGATTATCTCCAATTCCCATCAAACCACCATCATTTTCAAACCAACCACTTATTTGAATTATTGTTGGAATTGATATTCCATAATCCAAACAACATTTTTTGACATCATTAGGGTTCACAGAAATAAAATCATCAACCCATGGCTCAATGCCATCAAATCCACTTCGGCCAGCAATTTTTATCTTGTCCAAAATGCTCATTTCTTTGGACAGCATAAGTGTGTTAATGCAAAATTTCATGTTTAATCAAATAGATTTGAAAAGTTCAACATCTTCAGCGTAATAAGACTCTATTCTTTTGATCTGCTCTTCCGTCAAGACAGGCTTGACATTCTTGCCCTCATTAATCCTCTGTAAAGGCCACTCTAAGCCAGCATCAAGACAAAACTGCTCCAACTGATCAGGAAACCTATAAAGTCTTGTATCGCCCTTTATAAGCCATGATTGCTTGATAAAATGAGTATTATTTGCAATCTCTATAGGCAAACTTTCTAAGACATATTTATCATCGTTTTTTTCCAAACCAGTTAACAATTTATCAACATCCTGACTCAAATAAGAAGCACCAGATAAAAATCTATCAATAGGATTTCTAACCAACAAAAGAACAGGTAATTCAGGATTTCTTGTTATCGTACATAAATTCTGCCAAAAACTTATTGAATCATTCATGTCAGAACGAAACATTCTTTGGAAACTTTCAGGCAGAGATGCTTTGAAATCATCGCTAAATATAGACCATTTTTCCTCATATTCAGCAAGAACTTTTTCAAGCCTTTCTGGATGATACTTTCTAACAATAGCAGATGCCAAGGCCGATGAAGCAACCTTGGCATTAAAAGCTATACAACAATGAGGTAATATAAAATATTGCATTCAATATTAGAGTATTTAATTAAAATTTTCAGCCATTAACTGGTGCTGGCTCTGGTGTTGGTTCTGGCTCTGGTGCTGGTGTTGGTTCTGGCTCTGGTGCTGGTGTTGGCTCTGGCTCTGGTGCTGGTGTTGGCTCTGGCTCTGGTGCTGGTGTTGGCTCTGGCTCTGGTGCTGGTGTTGGCTCTGGCTCTGGTGCTGGTG
>Ga0049081_10000737_pt1 | contig 12446 bp, 10 predicted proteins | sample GreLakmeER78MSRF_FD_66717 | JGI IMG/M metagenome (GOLD analysis project Ga0049081, IMG submission 66717) | Freshwater lentic microbial communities from great Laurentian Lakes, MI, USA - Great Lakes metaG ER78MSRF | ecosystem: Environmental > Aquatic > Freshwater > Lake | place: Great Lakes...
GAGTCATACCATAATTCATTATACCCACTCCTACTCCAAGACCTAAAGTTCCAGCATTACCAATTTGAACCGGATATGAATAATTTAAAAGTGCATTATTTTGCTTAGCAAAACCGATTGCATCATGATACAAAGAAATCCCAATTCCACCTGGAAAAAAACGATTCAAATTCGCTTCCACATTCATAACAGCTGAATTTGGCGCACCATTTACCTTGTCCCATTGATTTCGATACAACGAAGTGGCGCATATTCCATCATCTATCCCGGTTGCTCCAGGATTTAAACTCATTTTATCATACATAAAGTGAGTCAACAACTTATCTTGTTGTGCATTCAATGTTACAGATAACGATAAAGATAAAAGACATAAAGCCCTTGTAATCAATCGCATAGGTTTAGTTTACTTGCATTAATAATCTAAAAATTCGTAGTTTACACTTAGAATTCGGGTACTAAAATACATAATTAATATGTTACCATCCAAATAATGTTAAAAAAAAATCAGATTGTTCATTAATATAGATGATAGCAAGTTTGTAAGAATCATTTGTATTATTTTTATCAAATCATTAAGAAACACATGATAAACTCAAAACATATTCCATATTCCTATTCCCGAATTGAAATCGGTCCACTTGAGGATTCTACCTTGATGTCTTTTATACAAGAAAAGTATTCAAAGTCAAGAGTTATAATTTTAGTTGATGAGAACACGCACGATTATTGTCTCGAAAAATTAATAAATGTTTCAAATCAATTTGAAACCGCTGAAATCATTTTATTACCCGCAGGAGAAGAAAACAAGGTGCTTGAAGTATGTTTTCAAGTTTGGGAAGCATTTTCAGAATATAACTTTTCTAGAGCAGATTTGGTAATTAATCTAGGTGGTGGTGTCGTAACTGACATGGGGGGGTTTATTGCATCAATCTACAAAAGGGGAATTGATTTCATCCATATCCCTACGTCTTTATTATCGATGGTTGATGCTGCAATTGGTGGTAAAACCGGGGTAGATTTAGGGAGTTTTAAAAATCAACTAGGTGTATTCAACCACCCAAAAGCCATCTTTATAGACCCTTCATTTTTGGAAACTCTCCCAGCGAAAGAAATAATATATGGGTATGCGGAGATGCTAAAGCATGCATTAATAAACGATTCTGCTCATTGGGAGGAAATTAAGTTCATTAAAAACGATATTGAGTTAACATCGATTGAAATCCTTACAAAATCCATTCAGATTAAGGTTTCAATCGTTGAAAAAGACCCTAACGAAGGTGGACTTAGAAAGATATTAAATTTTGGGCATACTGTAGGACATGGGATTGAAGGCTACTTTTTACAATCCAGTTCATTAGCTCATGGTCATTGTGTGGCCTTGGGCATGTGTGCTGAAGCATTTATTTCAAAAGAAAAAGAATTGCTTTCGTCAACGGAATATCTTGATATTGAAAATTGCATCCGGAGATCATTTCATTTTATATCCCTTGACGCCAATGAAATACAAGGAATTATTGATGTTATTCAACAGGACAAAAAGAATACGGGAAACACAATTAATTGTTCTTTACTTAAAGGAATTGGTAATTGCATTTATGATCAAAAAATAACGAATCAAGAAATTGCAAATGCATTGTTTCACTTGAACTTATTGGCTAGTTCTATAAATTAATTCAATGTAAATCGTATTTTTGCACTTCAAAATTGTTTGCGATGAAAAATTATGATGTTGTGATTATTGGTTCTGGTCCAGGCGGGTATGTTTCCGCTATTAGATGTGCTCAATTGGGATTAACCGTTGCTATCATTGAGAAGTACAGCACCCTTGGCGGAACGTGCTTAAATGTAGGCTGTATTCCTTCTAAGGCATTGTTAGATTCTTCAGAACATTTTCATAACGCAACGCATACTTTTTCGGAACATGGAATTGAGGTGAAAGAGGTAAAAGCGAACATTACTCAAATGATTAAACGCAAGGATGATGTTGTATCTCAAACTTGTGATGGCGTAAAATATTTAATGGACAAAAACAAAATTGAGGTTCATCAGGGAATTGGTTCATTTAAAGACCAACATACAATTACAATTACTGGGGAAAATGGATCAATAGAAATTTCTGGTAAACACATTGTGATTGCAACAGGTTCTAAACCTAATTTCTTTCCTGGAATGGAGCCTGATAAAAAAAGAATAATCACCTCTACCGAAGCTTTAAAACTTACCGAAATCCCTAAAAAACTATTGGTAATTGGAGCGGGTGTAATTGGTTTGGAATTAGGTTCAGTATATAAGCGATTGGGGGCTGAGGTTGAGGTAATCGAATTTGCTCCAACTATACTTCCAACAATGGATGGAACAATTTCTAAGGAATTCACCAAAATATTGAAAAAAGATGGATTCAAATTTCATATGGAACATCGAGTTCAAGGAGTTGTGAATAAAGGAAAATCAGTTATTGTTACTGCATTGAATAAGAAAAACGAAACGGTAGAAATTGAAGGTGATTATTGCTTAGTTGCTGTAGGACGAAAAGCCTTTACAAAAGGTTTGTCACTCGAAAATGCAGGATTAACAGCAAATCAACGTGGGCAAATCGAAGTAAATGAACACCTTCAAACAGCGATTCCACACATTTATGCTATTGGAGATGTTGTACGTGGAGCAATGTTGGCTCATAAAGCTGAAGAGGAGGGAGTTTTTGTTGCAGAAACAATCGCTGGACAAAAACCACATATCAATTATAATTTAATCCCCGGTGTAGTTTACACATGGCCAGAAGTTGCCAATGTTGGGAAAACAGAAGAGGAATTGATTGCAGCAGGAATAGAAATTAAAGTTGGGTCGTTTCCAATCAAAGCACTTGGAAGAGCAAGGGCAAGTATGGATACAGCAGGATTAGTAAAAATAATTGCCGATAAAAACACAGATGAAATTCTTGGTGTTCACATGATAGCTCCTAGAGCTGCAGATCTAATAATGGAAGCAGTCACGGCAATGGAGTTTAGAGCATCTGCCGAAGACATTGTTCGCATTTGTCATCCTCATCCAACGTATTCTGAAGCAATGAAAGAAGCTGCAATGGCTGCCACTGACTCAAGAGCTATGCATATCTAGTCTAAAATCACCTCGATAGCTACCTCATTTTTGCGATTAATTACATCCCACGGAGCATTATAGCCCATATACAAAAATGCTCCTTTCGTTTTAATATTGTTTTTTCTAAGAACAGATTCTAATTCTTTTCGGTGTTTTTCTATCTTTTTGTCAGAAGAAAACCCACCATAAGTTATCACTGCCAAAGTTTTCGATGATTCTTCCACAATTTGAACATTTTTTGAACTTGGATTAGGAAGATCCTCTTTTTTATATTGCTTGGGCATAACAAAATACATGGTTGCAGAATCTCCCATATTCATTACAACGGGCGCAGTCATTGCGATTTTTTGATTTTTCTCATTACCACCAAAAATATAACCAGCAATAGTTCGAAAACCATTGCTTCCTTGATTGTCAAAAGATTTGTCTGCTAAACTTGTTTTTGCCACAATCATATTTGGATATAAACGTAGTTCTACCTCATCGATAGTCTTGATTACTTTATAATCTGGTGTTTCAATATCTTTTGAAGTAAATGACACAACAATAAAGCTAATTCCAATTAATACAATGATTGAAAATGAAATCCAAAGAAATTTATTCATGCTAATTTTTGATTAATAACACGTGACAGATAAAAAAGTTCAAAACAAAAAAAAAGGGTAGCAATTACCCTTATCACTAGTTATTTTTAGTCTATCCTATAGTCCCAATAATACTGCTACTGGATCTTTAGCTCCAAATAACATTTTCTCGGGATTTTCTAACATTTCTTTCACCTTCACTAAAAAACTAACGGATTCTTTTCCATCAATTATTCTGTGATCATAGGAAAGAGCCACATACATAATTGGACGAATTTCAACCTTCCCATTAATCGCTACAGGTCTTTCAACAACATTGTGCATACCAAGAATAGCTGATTGAGGCGGATTAATAATTGGTGTAGATAGCATTGAACCAAAAACACCACCGTTGGTAATTGTAAATGTGCCACCAGTCATGTCATCCGGCGTAATTTTTCCATCACGCGCTTTAACAGCCAATCGTTTAATTTCCCGTTCAATTTCGGCTAATGACATTTGCTCTGCATTACGAATAACTGGTACCATTAATCCTTTTGGGGATGAAACTGCGATACCAATATCGGCATAATTATGAAAAACAACTTCATTTCCATCAATTTGTCCATTCACTGCAGGATATAAATTTAATGCTTCTGTAACCGCTTTTGTGAAAAATGACATAAAACCAAGATTTACCTCATGGTGTTTTGCAAATGCCTCTTTATATTTCGCGCGAATATCCATGATCGGTTTCATATCCACCTCATTGAATGTCGTTAACATGGCCGTCTCATTTTTTACAGACACTAGGCGCTCTGCAATTTTCCGACGCAACATGGACATTTTTTCCCGACTTTGATCTCTACTTCCACCCCATCCTTGAAGCGAATTTGCATCAAACCCAGCAGCAAGCGCATTAATAACGTCCGATTTTGTAATGCGGCCATCTCTGCCTGACCCGGAAACTTGAGTAGCGCTTACATTATTTTCAGCCATTATTTTTGCTGCAGCAGGGGATGGTGTTCCATTCGCATATGACACCTCTTTTTTTATTGGATCAGGATTAGGCGCTGGCACTTGTTTTGTTTCCTCTTTTTCTACAGGTGCATTAACCGTTTCAGCTTTAGGTGAAGCTAATTCGGCAGGTCTTTTAGCGGATGTATCAATCAAACAGACAACTTGACCAACTTTTACAACATCGCCTTCTGCGGCCTTTAAAGTTATTATACCACTTGATTCAGCTGGTAATTCAAGCGTTGCTTTATCTGAATCAACCTCAGCAATAGCCTGGTCTTTTTCAACATAATCTCCATCTGAAACTAACCAAGTTGCAATTTCAACTTCTGAGATTGATTCTCCCGGACTGGGAACTTTCATTTCAAGTACTGACATTGAATTTATTTTTTCTCTAATTATTTAACTGGGACATTGGCGTAACTGAATAACTGATCATATAATTTTCCTAATCGTTTTTCATGTAATTTTTTCGAACCTTCCGCACAAGCAGCAGAAGCAGGGCGGCAGATATCAATAAATGGAATGTGTCTTAAACTCATCGCAACATGAGCCCAAGCCCCCATGTTAGCTGGTTCTTCTTGTGCCCAAATAATATTTTTTGCGTTCAGATACTTTTTCAGTACTGCTTCAATTTGGGAAACTGGGAGAGGGTATAATTGTTCAATTCGCACAAAGGCATAAGTATCAACTTCTAAAAAGTTTGCCTTTTCTTTCATTTCATAATAAAACTTACCCGAACAGAATACAAGCGTTTCTATTTTCAGTGTCTCAGCAGTTGAATCATCAATTAATTCTTGGAAGGAGCCAGAAGCCATTTCATCCAATGTTGAAACTGCTGCAGGATATCTCAAAAGCAATTTGGGAGTAAATACTACAAGCGGCTTTCTAAATTCTCTTTTTAATTGTCTTCTCAACAAATGGAAATAGTTAGCTGGAGTTGAAGTATTCACTACTTGCATATTGTAATCAGCACATTGCTGAAGAAAACGCTCCATTCGACCACTTGAGTGCTCTGCCCCTTGGCCTTCATAGCCGTGAGGAAGAAGCATAACTAGACCAGTTTGTGTATACCATTTGTCTTCACCAGCAGAAATAAATTGATCAATCATAATTTGAGCGCCATTGAAGAAATCTCCAAATTGAGCCTCCCAAATTGTTAACCCATTTGGTGTTGCTATAGAATAGCCGTATTCAAAACCAAGAACCCCGTATTCTGATAATAAAGAATTGTAAATTTCGAATTTCGCCTGTTTATCAGAAAGTAAATTCAACGTAATTATTTCCTCTTCCGTATCTTCCGTTTTCACAACGGCATGTCGATGAGAAAAGGTGCCTCGTTCTACGTCCTGACCTGAAATTCGGACAGAATGACCTTCATTCAGTAAAGATGCATAAGCCAACATTTCAGCGGAACCCCAATCTAATTTATCTTGTTTTATAGCATTTAAACGATCTTCAAAAATCTTAGCGATTTTTCTAAAGTACTTTTTACCTTCAGGAAGCGTAGCTAATTTAATTCCTAGATCTAATAATGTTTTTTTATCAACTCCAGTTTTTGGAGAATCAATAAAATCCTCTGGTTTACTGTGTCTATATCCTTCCCACGAATGACTTAAAAAGTCATATACCAAGGCTTTATCTTGTGTCCGAGCAAAATCGAATTCGCTTTCTAAGTAATTGTTATATTCATCCTCAATCTTAGTGGCCATATCCTTAGAAAGAATTCCTTCGGTTTCCAATTGTTTGAAATAAATTTCTCTTGGATTCGGATGTGTTGCTATTATATTATACAAATTAGGCTGTGTAAATTTAGGCTCATCCCCTTCGTTGTGGCCATATTTACGGTAGCATAACAAATCAATAAAAATATCTCTATTAAAGTCTTGTCGATAGGCAATGGCCATTTCCATGGCTTGAACAACTGCTTCAATATCATCACCATTCACATGAAATACAGGACACAAGGTAGTTTTAGCCACGTCCGTACAATACGTAGATGAACGAGCATCCAAATAATTGGTAGTAAAGCCAACTTGATTATTGACGACAATGTGAATTGTTCCCCCGGCTCGGTAACCGTCTAACTGAGCCATTTGAATGGTTTCATAAACAATTCCTTGTCCAGCCACAGCTGCATCACCATGAATAAGAACTGGACAAATTTTGGATTCTTCTTTTAATTCATGGTCTACCTTAGCCCGTGCAATTCCTTCAACGACAGTATTTACTGCTTCAAGATGTGAAGGATTAGGGGCCAAAGTCAATCCAATGCGTTTTCCATTCTCTAAAGTCACGTAAGAAGTAAAACCTTGATGGTATTTTACATCGCCATCAAACGGACCATCTGAATCAAATTCTTTTCCTTCAAATTCAGAAAAAATATCTTTCGGTCTTTTTTCAAAAATATTGGTAAGTGTATTTAAACGGCCTCGGTGAGCCATTCCCATTACAAAATACTCAACACCTAGTTCAGACCCTTTATTAACTAACGTATCTAGTGCTGGAATAAGCGCTTCTCCGCCTTCTATGGAAAATCGTTTTTGGCCAACAAATTTTTTACCTAAAAAAGACTCAAAAGAAGAAGCTTGATTCAATTTTTTATAAATTTCAATCTTCCGATTCGCATCAATAGTTGGCCTATTTTTGAGTTCAATTTTATGTTTTATCCACTCAACCCTTTCCGGATCACGCATGTAGGCATATTCAATCCCAATTGACTGACAATATGTTTGTTCAAGGTGATGAATTATATCCTGTAAAGTAGATGGGCCAATTCCGATAATTTCTCCTGCCTGAAAAACCGTAATTAAATCGGAATCAGACAATTCAAAATTCTCGATGGATAAATCTGGCGTATATTTCCTTCTTTCTCGAACCGGATTTGTTTTGGTGAAAAGATGTCCCCGAGAACGGTAGCCATTTACCAAATTGATAACACGAAATTCTTTTTGATAATTTTCTGGAACTGCACCCTCTGAATCGAAATTTGTTCGAGCAAAATCGAATCCTTCGAAGAATTTTCGCCAACCTATATCAACGCTTTCGTGATTTTGACTGTATTGCTTATACAGATAGTCTATTGCGGTTACATCCGCGTTTCCAACGTATGAAATTTTGTCCATTCTACTGAATACTCTTAGGTAAGCAAAATTACAGAATTAAACTTACTTTCACGCAAAAATTTGGATTTTTAGCACCAAGGCATTGTGGATAAGGTTATATTTTTTAATTATTCGAAATTGTAATCAAAAAAATGCATTAATTTTAGTTTAGATGCAACTTTATAAAACCAAGAAGAGTCTACAAAATGACATGATGGAAGACATCGATCTGGTACAAGCCTGTTTGAAGGGAAATCCACGTGCTCAAAAAGCGTTGTTTGAAAAGTTTGCGGCGAAAATGTTTGCAGTTTGTCTGAGGTATATGAATAATCATGACGAAGCACAAGATGCATTGCAAGATGGTTTTGTAAAGATTTTTTCAAAACTCGTTGATTTTAAAAATGAAGGAGTTTTGGAAGGTTGGATTAGACGAATTATTGTTAATACTTGTCTAGATGCAATTAGAAAAAATGCAAAGACCAAATTTGATGTTTCATTAGATGATGTAAGTTATAAATTAGACTATACAGATACTGGAATGCAACATTTAGAAGTGGAGGAATTGATGAAATTAATACAATCAATGCCAAATGGATACAGGGTTGTGTTTAATTTATATGCTATTGAAGGTTTTACACACAAAGAGATTGGTGAAAAACTTGGTATTAATGAAAACACTTCTAAATCTCAATATTTACGTGCGCGGGCTTTTTTAAGGGAACGATTAGAAAAATTAGAATGGACAGAAAAGACACTATAAAAGAATTATTTAAGCAAAAACTGGCTGATCATCAGGTATCGGTAAATCCTGAATTATGGTCTTCTATTGCCTCAAAAATTCCACTGACTACTTCAACAGTTACTAGCATTGGTATGTCATTGCTTACCAAGGCAATTATAGGAATTTCAGTTGCTGCATCTGTTGTTGGTATTGGTTATTTAATTTCAGAAACGAATTCAATACCCGAAAATAATTCAATTGAAACAGAAGAAAAATCAACTATCCATAAGCAAATTGAAAAACCAATTACAATACCTATTAATGATGAATTTTCAGGATCAGCGAAGAAAGATGACATTAGTAAAAATTTATTTTCAATAGTTACTACCCCACAAACCTTGAGTGATTCTTTAATTTCAGAAACACTATCAGGAGCTGAAACAATTCAATCTAAGGTTGTAAATTCAATACCATCAAACACCGCGGAAGAACAAGCCACCAGCATTTCTTCTGATACCGTTGAAACGGAAACACTAAAAACGGGAAACTCTGAATCAACTTTTACGTTAGCTCCAAGTACTTCCACACATTCCAATGCAATAATACAAGACTTGAAACCAACTGAAGAGAGTAGTTTAACTTTGGTATTGCCAAATATTTTTACGCCAAACGGGGACGGAAACAATGATGTATTAATGCTCGATGCTGCAACTATTAGTGATTTCAGTATTGTAGTTATTAATTCTGCGGGAATTGTTGTTTATCAATCCAGTGATTCAGCGTTTAGCTGGAATGGAACGCTTCCAACTGGTGATCCTGTAAAAGAAGGGAATTTTATCTATTACATCACTGGAAAAGATGCAGCCGGAAAACTAGTATCTAAACATAGCCGATTAGTTATTAAATACTAATTAGATTTCGTTAAATCTAAAAGTTTCTTTAAGTCGAACCCCTTTTTCCGTATGTTGAACTGTACAGCATTCATTAACACTATCGTGTTCTAAAAACAGAATAAATTCTTCGTCTGCCGCGCGATTTAAAAAAGCCTCTTTCTCAGAAATTGTTATTAGTGGTCGGGTATCGTAGCCCATAACATATGGCAAAGGAATGTGTCCAACACTAGGAAGTAAATCAGCCATGAATACAATTGTTTTTCCTTTATATTTTATGTGAGGAATCATCATACTTTCTGTATGACCATCAACAAATAATACGTCTATATTTTGGAAACAGTTTTTGATAAAACCAGCGTTGCGATCTAAAAATTTAAGTTGTCCGCTTTCCTGAATAGGTAGAATATTTTCCACTAAAAATGAAGCTTTTTCTCTGGGATTAGGCTTTGTTGCCCATTCCCAGTGGTTTTCCGTGCTCCAATAATTTGCTTGTTCAAATGCAGGTCGATACGCTGATTTCGAATCATTCCATTCAATGGCTCCGCCACAATGATCAAAATGCAAATGCGTTAAAAAAACATCCGTAACATCCTTTTTTGAAAAGCCCAATTTTTGTAGATTACGATTCAAGGAATCTTCTCCATGCAGAAAATAATGGGAAAAAAACTTATCAGATTGTTTATTTCCGATACCTGTATCCACCAAGATCAACTGGTTGCCATCCTCAATTAACAAAGACCTCATTGCCCAGGTGCACATATTGAATTCATCAGCTGGATTGGTTTTTTCCCAAATCGCTTTAGGAACAACCCCAAACATGGCTCCTCCATCCAATTTGAAAAAACCTGTATTTAGCGCATGTATTTTCATAGTTAAAACAAAAAAAGGCCAACATGGAGTTCGCCGATATTTTAAAAGAATTCTACTAATTAACGAACGTATATTTTCTTTGAAACTTGACCTTGATCAAAAATTGTTTGGACTTGGTATATACCCGTTGTAATATCATTCAATACTATTTGAGTATTTACATCCGTAATTTTAACACAATAAACTTCTCTTCCTTCTAGGGAAATTAATTTCACTTGTCCTCCAATTAAATCAGGAGTAACATTGATATTAATCTGATCTAACATCGATTTAATTGAAACTTTGTCTTCCACAGAAACTTGATTTAATCCAGAAACAGAACCTTCTCCAGCAAGTATTTGTTCATTTGGATTAATATTGTAGGCGTAATCGTGTATTGTCAATTTTAAACCTGTTGGATCTAGCGTATCTAAACTCAATCGAACCCAGCCATAATGAATATTAGTACCGGCTGAAAATTTCATTCCTAAAAATTTCTGATTAACGCCCAAAAACTCACCTTGATTGATGTTGTAGGTAATATTGAATGCTGGAACTGAAACTACGCCTTTAACACCAAGTGCGGCAGATTGAGAACTAAAATTATTTGCAGAAGTAATGGCATCTCCCCCATTGAGCGCTGTAACTCCAAAGGTACTGCTCGAACCAATAACTTGTCCTTGAACTCCACCAAGTGGGCCAGGTACAGCGTTAGCTTGCGACCCATTATATACATAGGTAAACGGAATTCCCATATAAGTAGATGATCCATTGCCATTGAACGAGGCTACTTGAAAAGTTATATCAATTCCTGTATCCACATTCATATCAATTTCAAACGGGCCACTTGTTTTATCCAAAACCACATCCGGATTAACATCGGTATATTGAATATTTTGAGCACTCGCCAAACCACTCATCAATAAGGAACTTGCGACAGCTGAGTAAGACTTAATTTTCGGTGATGTAGATAATTTCTTCATAAATAATTTATTAAAACAAAAAAGGCGGAATTACTTCCGCCTTCAAATATAATAAAAAAAATATTACTTAACGTATACTCTTTTGTTCACTGAACCTGATGCAAAATTTGCAGTAACAGAATAAATACCAGAATCAACTCCTTCGAAAGAAATTGTAGTATTTACATCAGAAATAACGATTGTTTTAACGACTTGGCCAGCCATACTAACCATAGAGATTGAACCACCAATTAAATCTGGAGTTACATTGATAGTTGCATCATTTAAAGTTGTCTTGATTGTAACTTTATTTTCAACAGAAACATCTTCAATTCCAACTGTTTGACAAGTATTAATCGCTTCATCTGGAGTTGCATTGAATGCATATTCTTTCACTGTAATTGTTTCAGCATTTGCTGCAACAGAAAGCTTAACCCATGCATAATGAGTACCTGAAGCAGCATTAAATTTAACACCTAAGTATTTGTCCGTAGCTCCTAAGAATGGGGTTGTAGACGCGAAAGGAATTGTTCCGTTAATCAACGCCGCATAACCGAAATTTCCATACGAGCTATTTCCGAAAGTTGCGGCAGCTGAAACAGCAACACCACAATCTAATGCAGCAGCTATTGTAGCAGTATCTGAAGCAATGATTGCGTTTGAATCAAGGATACCAGCATAAGCAAATGCGCCTTTGTAAGTGAAAGTTGAAGTAGCTCCTTCAATGTGAGCAACACCAAGTACGATATCTGGAGTAGCATCATTGTTGAAATCGATTGCATAAGGGTTAATTAACGTCGTATTTGAGTCAATAACCACGTCTGGATTTACATCCATGTAGGTAATTTGTGCGTTAGCAGCGCCTCCTGCTACGATTGCACCAGCAACAGCTGTGTAACCAGCTAATTTAGACTTGTTGATTGAGGTAGTTTTTTTCATAAGCTTAAAATATTTTGAGTAAAAGTACAAAAAAAAAGTTTAACTACAAATTATGTAAATATTTCTTTATTTTGTTTACGTCAAAATCACAATTTAAGAATTCACTTAGAATTGATATTTGCTCCACATCAGAATCTAAAAGCTCATTCCAATTCAGAATAAGGACTTGTTGATTAGGTTGGGATTCTATCCATAAATCAATGATGTATTTTTCCTTTTCAATGGTTTTTAACACCTTTACTACAATTGATTTTTCTGGGATTGATTTTTTCAATTTTGCCGTTCTACCTGGAAGAATTTCA
>Ga0049081_10000740_pt1 | contig 12417 bp, 10 predicted proteins | sample GreLakmeER78MSRF_FD_66717 | JGI IMG/M metagenome (GOLD analysis project Ga0049081, IMG submission 66717) | Freshwater lentic microbial communities from great Laurentian Lakes, MI, USA - Great Lakes metaG ER78MSRF | ecosystem: Environmental > Aquatic > Freshwater > Lake | place: Great Lakes...
CGTCCATTCACGCCGGGCCGCGTGGTGAACGGCGCCGGAAATTGCGACACATGATGGCTGAGGTCACCGCTCGCAGTGAGATACGGCGCCTGTCGATATTCATCGCCGCAATCACCGGGAATCGCGGTGAGCGCCGCCTGCGCGTCGGCAATGGTGCGGCGATCGTCGTCGTCGAGCGTGAAGGTGAACAGTTGCGCCGTGTCGGCGACATGCGCCGACTGCCCAAGGCGCGCGCCAACAATGACGCCGGCCACGCCGGGCTGATCGAGTACCCACTTGCTGGCCACGGCGGCAATCGAGACGTCGTGCTTCGTGGCCACGGTGTGCGCGGCGCGCAGCACGCCCTGAAACGGCGCCCAGCCACCGGCGGCGCGAATGAACCGACCATACTTCATCTGCGACCAGGTGCTGAGCGTGTCCCAGTCGGGTTCGGCCGCGCCGAGCCAGCGCTCGCTGAGAAATCCGCCCAGTAGCGTGCCGTAGCAGAGCAGGCCAACGCCGTTCGCCAATGCGTACGGGGCGAGCTTGGCGGTGAAGCGCGTGTCGAGCAGGGATCCACTGACCTGATTGCTCGCAATGCGAATACCGCTGGCGACGGCCACCCGCAGGTGCGCGGTGTCCACGTTCGTGAGGCCGATTGCGCCAATACGGCCGGCGTCGCGTTCGGCTTCCAGATACCACAGTGCATCGAGCCAGCGCGGATCGGTGAAGGTCCACGCGTGAAACTGCAGTACATCGATGCGGTCGGTGCGCAGTCGCGCACAGGCGCGATCGACAGCCGCGCGCACATCGGCCTCCGTGACCGGGCCGGGCTCGGGCACCCACTTGGTGAGGCACTGCACCGACGCGTCGGGGCGCAGCTGCTGGCGGAAAATGCCCGCGACGTCTTCGGCCGAACCGTAATGATCGGCCATGTCGAACGTCGTAAAGCCATGCTCGACATACTCGGCCATCGCGTGCGCGGCTGCGTCGCGATCAAGTACGCGTCCATCGCGCTCCATGTCGGCCAGTTGCCAGAGACCGGTCAGCACACGGGAGATTTCGAGACCAGGGGCGAGCGTGTAACGGGGGATCGTCGTCATCAGTGTCGGCAATGGGGTGTTCAGGGGACAGGCAATTCGCGACCGCCGCGGAAGGCGCGGACACCGCGTGCGGTGTCGTGGAGCAGCAGCAAGGCGTCAGGTCGTCCGTATTGTCGCATGAGGTCGTGCATCAGTGGGGCGTCGTCATCCCACGGGTAGCCGAAGACGACGTCGAAGTCGTCGAGGGCGCGGCCAAGCTGCAGGTAGCCCGATGGTCCGTCACCGATGGTTTCGGATTCGTCGTCACCGCCGAGCCGCTTGTAGCCGGTGGGGAGGAAGCTACCGGCTACGAACTGTGCGTGTGAGGCGAAGCGGGTGGCGAGGGCTCGGGCGGTGGTCACCAGCGAGGCGTCGAGCTCGATGCCGTACGCCTCGAATCCCACCATGTCGGCCATGATGGCGATCACGCCGGTGGCCGAGCCCCACTCGAGGAAGCGGGCACCGGGGGCGCGGTGCACCAACAGGGCGCGGCGTACCGCATCATAGTCGGCGGCCACGAACGCATGGAAGTCGCGGTCGCGCACGGTGCGCTCAAATCGCTCCCAGATGCTCCACCCCTCGGCGCAGATCGCGTCGAGGCGCGCCGCAAGCGCGGTATCGTGCGCGGTATCATGTGCCGCGTTCAGCAGAGCTCCTGCTACTTCAACGGCGCGCGCATCTCGCTGTTCATGGCGTGGGTGCGCACGGTCTTCATGATCCGGGCCATCCCAATGGGAATTGGTTTTGGCGTTGCTCATCGCGGTAATGTTGCGTCGACCCGCTGGCACCGCTACCACGGTGGCCACCGTGGAATTTCCCAGCGGAAGTCGAACACGGGGACGAACGGAGGATCTCACACCGGAAGCGGTGCGGTACCGGCAACCTGGGACGACGGTGATCGAACTCGTCGGCATGAGGATCGGGGCGCGGGAGGGGGCCTTCGCTGCGGTCAAATTCGCTATACTTCTTGTTATGAGCCAATACTCGGACTCTCCTCTCCCGCCCACGCGGCGTGCCTTTTTCCTTGCCGCCGCCCAACTGGGGTTGGCGTCCCTCGCGACTGCGACTGCGACCGCGACTGCGACCACGCTCGCAACTGTGGTCGGGACGAAGGCGCTCGGTGCCCAGCCGGCCCCGAAGCGGGCCGCCGCCGCCGCGCTGCCACCGATGACCGTGTATAAAGATCCGAACTGCGGCTGCTGCACCGAATGGGTGAGCCACGTGCGGAAAGCCGGGTTCGTGGTCACTGTCCGAGACACGGCCGACATGTCGAGCGTGAAGGCGTCGTTCGGTGTGCCGTCGGCCCTCGAGTCCTGCCACACGGCGCGGGTCGGTACCTACGCGATCGAAGGGCACGTACCGGCCGATCTGATTCAGAAGCTGCTCCGTGAGCAGCCGGTGGCGCGTGGGTTGGCCGTTCCCGGTATGCCACAAGGGTCGCCGGGCATGGAGCAAGGAGCGCCCAAGGACGCCTTCGACGTGCTCCTGTTCGACAAGGCCGGCAAGACCCGGGTGTTCGCGTCGCGTTGATGGCAACCGACACGGACACCTCGGCGGTGGAGAGTGCGGCGTGGCCCCTGCGGGTGCGCCATGCGCACGACGATGATGTGGCCGATATCGTGGCTCTGAACAACATGTTCGCCCCGGACGGACTTACGCTGCATCGCAGCAAAGCCTTCGTCGTGAGTCACCTGCAGGATTATCAGGTGGTGCGCGGCGCCGACGGCACGCTGATGGGTCAGGTCGCCCTCGACGAGTATTCGCCGTCACTCGTGGAGCTGGTGTCGCTCGCGGTGGCGACCGAGGCGCAGGGAAACGGTCTCGGGCAGCGGCTGATCACGGCGGCGGAAAAGCTGGCGCGGGAGCGTGGCTACCCAGAGCTGTTCGCCATTTCACTGGCCGAGCCGCTCTTTCTCCGCATGGGATTTCAGGAATCCACGATTCTGCGCTATCCCGAGAAGATTGCGCGTTACCGGGCGATTTCGCGCTCCGAGCTCTCCATTGGCCGGAAGTTCTGCTTCGCAAAGAAGCTGACGTCCATTCCCGCGGCGGGCTGATAGGGCCGTCGTTGGCGCGCGGTAACAATAACGGCGCGCGCGGCCGCGCTCTGCACTTTTCGGGTTGGTCCGGCAGCCAACGGCGTGAGCACGCGGATCTCAAAGGTGGCTTGTCGCAGTGCCGCGACCCGCGGCAGGTGCGTGAACAGCGCTTCATCGCCAACCCAACAGAGCGCTTCGCCCTGCCCGTTCGCGGCAGACGTGGAGAGCGCGATCGGTACGACGGGGACCCCAGCGATCACCGCCGCCTCGAGCAGCGAGGAGCGGAACGGTAGGGTCTGGCGACCGTTGGTCGTGGTGCCTTCCGGGAACAGCACCACGTGCGTCCCGCGTCGTAGCGTCTCGCTGAGGACGGCCACGGCGCGTGGGAGGTCGCGCTTCCGGCGCCGGTCGATCCACACCACATCGAGGGCGGCGCCGAGTGCGCCCACCAGCGGCCAGTCCCGCACCTCGTTCTTCGCCACGAACGTGCAGTCGTAGAACGCCGTCAGGGCGACAATGTCGATCCACGACAGATGGTTCGCGACGAGTAGCGCCGGACCCGCCGCCAGCTGGCCTTCGGCGCGCACCTCGATGGCCAGCAGGCGCAGCACGCCGCGGCACAGCCACCGGACGCCGCGACGCATCAGCTGGCGGCCAACGGGTCTGAGCGCACGCGAGGCGATCGGTCGCATCATGAGGTGCCTCAACCGAACAACGAGGCGTAGCTCCGCGCATCCATATCGTGAATGTCCAGCAAGACGAGAAAGTCGGTTGTTCCAAAGGCATGGTCGAGCGCCGGCGCGCCGCACACTTTGGCGCCGAGTGCCAGGTAGCCTTCGAACAACGGCGGCAGCTCCGCCGCGAGCGCGGTCGCGTCGATCAGGGGTCGGACGCGGCCGTCGTCGGGGAGGGCGCGCGCGGCGGGCCGTGGACGCACGAGAATCCGGTCGTGCATGGCGTGCCGTGCGTGCAGCGCCCGCCACGCCTCGACGGCTGGTTCCTGGGCAACGCCGGCGAGTGAGCAGCAGCCGAACAGGTATTGCTTGTCGTTCCACTGCAGATAGCGTGCGATGCCTTTCCACAACAGCCGCAGCACGCGTCCCGAGCGATGGGCGGGATCGACGCACGCCCGCCCGATCTCGACAGCGCCGATTAACACGCTTCCCGGCACGGCGCCCAGTTCGAACAACGTGGCGCTGTAGAACCCGTGACGAGTAGCCGCCATGACGGCTGTTTGGAGGCGATACGTGCCAACCACCGCGCCGGAGCTGCGCTCGCAGATCATGAGGTGGTGGAACCAGGGATCCCGTTCATCGGCCTCACGCGCTGACGTGGCCGCCGGCGCGGTGGTGTCGGGCGTCCCTTCGCCAAGCTCTTCGCAAAACACCCGGTAGCGCAACGCCTGCACCGCGTGCAGGTCGTGACGGGACCAGGCGAAGCGAAGGACGTACTTGCCGGTCTCAACGGTGCCCGGCGGAATGCCGTCCACGTGGTGCGGGAAGACGTCGGCCTCGCGCGGCGCGACCGTCTGTGTTTCGTCGCCAGCCGGCGTAAGGTAGGGGGTGGTCGACGCGTCAAATGCGCGAGCGAGCATGAGGCCTCCAGTGGTCGGTGACGTCCGTCGCGACGTGCTCGGACGGCACAACGTGCCGCGCCGGGGTACCGAAACGGTGGCCGAATGACCACGAAACGGTCACTACCCGGCAACGGTATGCCCGCACTGCACTGGCCCCGATGCGGCACTGGGGTGAGCTTTCCCCACCACGTCCACACGGTCGGTCGATCCCTCGCTGCCGAAGCGGGTGGACCGCAGCGTGCCGGTGCCGGAAGCCGGCCGACGTTCGGCGCTCTCCTCACACTACATTGACAACGGCTACACCGGCGACGCGGCTGTTCCACGACCTGCTGAATCGCCAGCAGATCGGACATACCTTCGACCTGTGGGGGCATGACGTGAACCACGATGGGCCGTGGTGGCGTACCATGCTTCCGCTCTATCTGGAGCAACTCGGATGCTGAAGAACAGTCGGGCGTTTTGGGTGGTTTGTGCTGGGTTGGCGATGAGTGCCCCTACGGTGGCGATGGGTCAGGTGGCGGCAAAGAAGCCGGCGGCCGCCGCGGTCTCGATACGGGAGGCGTCGCTCGAGACACGCCTCGCGTATGTGCGCACGATTTTGCGCAACACGCCACTGGTAGACGGGCACAATGATCTGCCCTGGGCGATGCGGGAAGCGGCCAAGGATCCGCTCGACGTCGTGGCGTACGATCTCCGCCGCCCGACCGCCGGCATGACGGACATTGCGCGCCTGCGTAAAGGCATGGTAGGCGGACAGTTCTGGTCGGTGTATATCCCCGGCGAAGTGCGCGACTCCGGCTATGCGCGCATTCAGCTCGAACAGATCGACATCGCCAAGCGCGTGATCGCGCGCTATCCCGACGTGTTCGTGCCCGCCTTTACCGCGGCTGACGTGCGCAAGGCGTATGCACAGGGCAAGATTGGCTCGCTCCTGGGCATGGAAGGCGGACATGCGATCGAGAATTCGTTAGGCGCGCTGCGCTCCTACTACGAACTCGGTGCGCGCTACATGACGCTCACGCACAACGTGACGTTGGATTGGGCCGACGCCGCGAATGATGTGCCGCGCAACAACGGGCTCACCGCCTTCGGCAAGGAAGTCGTGCGCGAGATGAACCGGCTTGGCATGATCGTCGACTTGGCGCACACGTCGCCGGCGGTGATGAGTCAGGCCCTGTCGGTGACTGAAGCGCCGGTGATCTGGTCGCACGCCGCGGCGCGCGGCATCACTGATGTGCCGCGTAATGTGCCCGATTCGATTCTGGCCCGACTCCCCAAGAACGGCGGCGTGGTGATGATGACATTCGTGCCGGGTTTCGTGTCGCAGGCCGTGGCGAACTACGGCGCGCAGGTCACGGCGGTGCGTGACTCGATCGCCAAGCGCTTCCCGAACGACAACGACGCGCAGTTCAAGGCGGTGGCGGCGTGGCGCGAAACGCACCCTACACCGATCGCCACGATCAGCGATGTGGCTGACCATCTCGACCACATCAAGAAGATCGCCGGCGCTGCGCATGTAGGCATCGGCGGCGACTTCGACGGCATCACGGAAACCGTGCAGGGGCTCGAGGATGTTTCGACGTACCCGACGCTGTTCGCCGAACTGCTGAAGCGCGGCTGGACCGCCACGGAACTCAAAGGCCTCGCCGGCGAGAATGTACTACGCGTCTTGAAGGGTGCCGAGTCGGTATCGGCGCTGTTGCGTACATCGCGACCTTCCTCTACGAAGACCATCCAACAACTCGACGGACGCCGCCCATGAGCCTCGATCGCCGCACATTCCTGAAGCATTCAGCGCTGCTCGGCGGCGCCGTTGGACTGGGACTGCCCGCTGCCGCCCAGGCATTCACCGCGGACGGCGTGCGCCCGTTGGTGTACCGCCCGGAGACGGGTACGGCGCAGCCGAAACCGCTGCGCATTCTCATTCTGGGCGGCACGGGATTCATCGGACCGAATCAGGTGGAGTACGCGCTGGCGCGGAAGCACAAGGTCACGCTGTTCAATCGCGGCAAGACGAACGCGACGTTGTTTCCGAACGTCCCGCGCATCATTGGCGATCGCAACGTGGCCGGTGGTCACGATGGGCTGAAAAAGGGCACGTGGGACGTCGTGATCGACAATCCCACGCGTAATCCGTTGTGGGTGCGTGGCGCCGGCGAAGCGCTGAAGGGCCGCGTGGGGCAGTACCTCTTCGTGTCCACGATTTCGACCTACAGCGACAATTCTATCGTCGGCATGGACGAGAGCGGTCCGCTGCATAAGCCGAGCGATCCGTCGGTGTGGGCCAGCAGCGACGGCGCGCATTACGGTCCCAACAAGGTGCAGTGCGAGCTCGATGCCAAGGCGCAGTTCGGTGATGACAAGGTCACGATCGTGCGCCCCGGATTGATTGTCGGTCCAGGGGACTTGAGTGACCGCTTTTCGTACTGGCCGGTGCGCATCGATAAGGGCGGGGAGATCATGGCGCCCGGCACGCCGAACGACGCGGTGCAGTACATCGACGCGGAAGATCTTGGACAGTGGACCGTACGACTGGCTGAGAACCACACGATCGGGACGTTCAATGCGACGGGTCCGAAGTCGCCGACGAACATCGCCGAGATGCTGTACGGCATCAAAGCGGTGACCAGCAGCGACGCCCATTTCACGTGGGTGGCCGCCGACTTCCTCGCCGAGAATCAGGTGCGGCCGTGGAGTGACATGCCGGTGTGGATGCCGCCCACGGGGCGCACGGCCGGCTTCATGGCGGTGAATTGCAATAAGGCGTTCGCGGCCGGACTCACGGCGCGGCCACTGGCCGATTCGGCAAAGCACACCCTCGACTGGTACAAGACGCGTCCGGCTGCCGAGCAGGAGAAGGCGCGGGCTGGACTTGCGCCGGAGAAGGAAAAGACGGTGTTGGCGGCGTGGCACGCGAAGGTGGGGAAGTGAGCGTAGCACCGTTGCGCGTGCTGGTGTTGGGTGGCACGGGATACATCGGCCCGCATCTGGTGGAGCATGCCCTGGCGCGCGGACACTCGGTCACGTTGTTCAACCGCGGCAAGACCAAGCCCGGGCTGTTTCCAAAGGCGGAGCAGCTGATCGGCGATCGCAACGATCCGAATGGACACGACGCGCTCAAGGGGCGCACGTGGGACGTGGTGTTTGACTTGCCGACCACGACGCCGCAGTGGATTGTGAACGCCGCGGCGGTGCTGAAGGGCAGCGTGGCGCAGTACGTGTACGTGAGCAGCACGGCGGCGTACAAGGATTTCACGCGCTCGTTCCCCGACGAGACGCATCCGACGCAGGAGCCGGCGCCGATCAGTGGCCCCGATGCGGCGGCCGCACCCTATGGCAACAAGAAGGTGCGGTGCGAGCAGTTGGTGCAGGAGGCGTTCGGCGCTGGCGCGACGGTCGTGCGGGCGGGGCTCATCGTGGGTCCCGGCGATCTCACCGATCGGTTCACGTATTGGCCGGTGCGTATCGAGAAAGGCGGCGAGATTCTCGCGCCGGGCACGCTCGACGATCCGGCGCAGTGGATCGACGTGCGTGATCTCACCGAGTGGATGGTCCGCCTCGGCGAGAGCCGCACCGGCGGCGTATTCAATGCGGTGGGTCCGCGCACGGTGTGTGGCATAGGCGAACTGTTGTACGGCATCAAGGGGTGTTTCAACAACGACGCGCGGTTCACCTGGGTGCCCACAACGTTTCTCACCGCGCAGAAGGTACGATCATGGGGCGACATGCCCGTGTGGTCGTTCGCGGGCGCGAGCACGGTGGCGTTCTGCACCAGTGTGATTGAAAAGGCGTTGGCGGCGGGGCTGACGTTCCGTCCGTTAGCCACCACGGTGCGCGATGCACTCACGTGGTATCATGCCCGACCGGCGGCGGAGCAAGAGAAGCTGCGTGCCGGCATCGCGCCGGAGCGTGAGCGTGACGTGTTGGCGGCGTGGCATGCCCAGCAAGCCGGAGCCAAGTGATCCGTCGTGTTATGGCGAAGCTGGTGACGGTGGAAGAAGGCGAGTGGCGGGCTACGCTGTTCGCGTTTTCTTTTTTCTTCTTTCTGTTGGCCAGTTATTTCATTTTGCGCAGCATTCGTGACGCGATCGGCGTGGCCGCCGGAACGGCGCAACTGCCGTGGCTGTTCACGGGGACGCTGGTCGCGACGTTACTAGCGAATCCGCTCTACGCAACGATCGTGTCGCGCCTCCCGGTACGACGCTTTATCCCGATTGTGTATCGGGTGTTCTCCGCGCTCCTGCTGATCTTCGCCTTCGCGGTCTCCAGCACGGGGCCGGCGGAAGAGAAGTACCTTGGCCCGGCATTTTGGATCTTCATCAGCGTGTTCAGCCTGTTCGTGCCCTCGGTGTTCTGGGGCTTCATGGCGGACACCTTCTATAGCAATCAAGGAAAACGGCTATACGGCTTTATCGGGGTGGGCGGAACTCTCGGCGGGATGTTTGGCTCGAAGTTCACCGCGCTGATGGCGACGCAGGTTGGAACGCCGGTCTTGATGCTGATGTCGGTGCTGTTGCTGGAGTGCGGCGTGCAGGTGCTTCGACGGTTCCCGCCCAGCTTTCGCGAGGAGACACGCGATCGGGAGCAGGCGGAGCGATCGGTTGGTGGTGGATCATTGGCCGGCATCACGCACGTACTCCGGTCGCCGTATCTGCTTGGCATCTGTCTGTTCATGCTGTTGTTCACGATCGGCACCACGGTGTTGTACTTCCAGCAGGCTGAGATCGTAGGCGCCAAGTTCGCCGATCGTGAATCGCGCACGGCGTTTCTGGCGAATCTCGACTTTTACGTGCAGCTGCTCACGGTGCTGGCGCAGCTGTTCATTTCGGGTCGCGTCATCAAGTGGATCGGCGTCGGCATGACGCTGGCGATTCTGCCGTTGGTGAGCGTGATCGGGTTCGGCGCGCTCGGCGTGTGGCCGTCGCTCTCGTTGTTCGTGGCGTTCACGGTGATTCGTCGCGCTGGCAACTACGCCTTCGCCAACCCGGGGCGCGAGGTGCTGTTCTCGGTGATCCCGGCCGAGGACAAGTACAAGGCCAAGAACTTCATCGACACATTTGCGTATCGTAGCGGCGATCAGATAGGGGCGTGGAGCTACGCCGCGATGTCGGCCGCCGGTCTCGCGGTAAGTTCGATCGCGTTGGTTGCGGCGCCGATGAGCGCGGTGTGGCTGGTGGTGGCGCTGTGGCTGGGGCGGCGACATACGGTGATGTCGAAGACGGAGTCGGCGTAGCGGCCTCTCGAACAGTGTAGCCGCGAATGTTCGCGGATGGCCGCGGATTGCGCCGAACCAACACGGATACGCCATTCGGCGTGCCGTCTCCGCCCCCCGCCCCCGTCCCCCGCCGCGACAACATTGCGGGTAGCCAGAGCGTAGCGCATAGTTGATGGGCCCTGCGTTCTCTCGGGCCGTGTCGGTCCACCTATGCTTATCTCGCTCATGCGCAAAATTCGCGTCCTTGCTGTCGGTGCCGCGTTGTCCGGCGTGATGGCCAGCCCGCTCGCTGCCCAGACGGCGCTGCCGCCCAAGGCCTCCGCCAGCGATGCGGTCATTAACGCCTTGCGTTGGCGCAACATCGGCCCCGCCAACATGATGGGGCGCATCGTCGATATCGAAGGCATTGCGTCGCCCTCGAAGACATTCTACGTGTCCACCGCCGGCGGTGGTTTGTGGAAGACCACCAACAACGGCACCACGTTCAAGGCGGTGATGGACACGGCCCGGGTGTCGTCGGGCGGTGATCTCGCGATCGCGCCGTCGGACACCAACGTGATCTACTGGGGCACCGGCGAAGCGAATTCGCGGAATTCCATCTCGCCCGGTGGCGGCATTTATAAGTCCGCCGACGGGGGCAAGTCGTGGACCTTCCTGGGCCTCGCCGACACGCGCACCATCGGTCGCATTCAGGTGCACCCCACCGATCCCAACACCGTGTGGGTGGCCGCCCTTGGTCATCCGTGGGGACCGAACAAGGAACGCGGTCTGTACAAGACCACCGACGGCGGTAAGAACTGGCGCCTGGTGAAGTTCATCGACGACAAGACCGGCTTCGTTGATGTGCAGCTCGACCCGCGCAATCCGAACACGCTCTGGGCCTCGAGCTACGAGCGCGTGCGCGGTCCGTATTTCCTGAAGTCGGGCGGCACTGGCTCAGCCCTCTGGAAGAGCACCGACGGCGGCGAGACGTTCGCCGAAGTGAAGGGCGGCGGATTCCCAGCCACTACTAAGGGACGCATCGAAATCGCCATCGCGCGCTCGAATCCCGATGTGATGTACACCATGGTCGAAGCGGACACGGCGCCCAATCTCAAGAAGGACGCCAAAGTCGCGCCGCAAAGGCGGCCGAGTGGGTTGTATCGCTCGGAAGACGGCGGCAAGACGTGGGCGTATATGAGCCCCGAGAATTCGCGTCCATTCTACTACTCGCAGGTGCGCGTCGATCCGAAAGATCCGAACCGCGTGTATTGGTCGTCTACGCCGGTGAAGTATTCCAGCGATGGCGGCAAGACGGCGGGCAACACGACCGAAGGCATTCACGTGGATCATCACGCCATGTGGATCGACCCGAACGATCCGCAGCGCATCATCACCGGCAACGACGGTGGCATCGGCGTGTCGAACGATCGTGGTGGAAACTGGGACTTCCCGAATTCCATCGCGCTGGGCCAGTTCTACAACATCTCGGCCGACATGGGCGTGCCGTACCGCGTGTGCGGTGGCTTGCAGGACAATGGATCGTGGTGCGGTCCGAGCCGGCGGAAGCAGGGGCCGGTCACCAACGCAATGTGGCACAACGTCGGTGGCGGCGACGGCTTCGTGACGCAGCAGGATCAGACGAATACCGACATCATGTACAGCGAGTCGCAGGGCGGCAGCATGGGTCGCCTCAACTTCGCGACCGGTGAGCGCACGGGATTGCGCAAGCCCACGTGGCGCGACGGTGGCTACCTGCAGTGGAACGACTCCCTCTACGCTGTGTGGCCTGATACGACCAAGCCCGCCACGGCGGCGCAGAAGAAGCAGATGGCGGCCTATCGCGCGCGTCAGCGTGCCGACTCGGTGGCCTACGCGCTGCGCTGGAACTGGAATACGCCGTACATCATCTCGAAGCACAATCCGGCCACGTTGTACTTCGGCGCTAACCGCGTGCTCAAGAGCGTGAAGTATGGCGACGACATGTTCCCGATCTCCGGCGAACTGTCGTACGCCGACTCGGCCAAGCTGTTCGTGGCGCTCAAGACCACCGGCGGCATCACGCCCGACGTGACTGGCGCCGAGACGTACGGTACGGTGGTGTCGCTCAATGAATCGTCGGTGCGCCCGGGCCTGCTGTACGCTGGTACCGACGACGGACGCGTGTGGCTCACGCGCACTGATGGCGCGCAGTGGGAAGAAGTGACGAAGAACTTCACGGGCGTGCCGGCCGGCAGCTACGTGTCGCGCATCGAGCCGTCGCATTTTGACAGCGCGACGTTCTACGTGACGTTCGACAATCATCGTAACGACGATTACACGCCGTACGTGTTCATGACCACGAACTTCGGCCGCACGTTCACGTCCATCGTGAACAACCTGCCCACTGGTCAGACCGATTTCGTGCATGTGATCCGCGAAGACCCGAAGAATCAGGATCTGCTCTTCGTGGGCACCGACGTGGGCGCGTATGTGTCGATCGACCGCGGTCAGTCGTGGCAGCGCTTCATGAGCGGACTGGGGACCACACCGGTACACGACCTGATC
>Ga0049081_10000741_pt1 | contig 12413 bp, 21 predicted proteins | sample GreLakmeER78MSRF_FD_66717 | JGI IMG/M metagenome (GOLD analysis project Ga0049081, IMG submission 66717) | Freshwater lentic microbial communities from great Laurentian Lakes, MI, USA - Great Lakes metaG ER78MSRF | ecosystem: Environmental > Aquatic > Freshwater > Lake | place: Great Lakes...
AGCTTTTCAATGGCTCGGTTGCCTTCGTCGGTTATGGCGACAAGAGCTTTAGCAGTCTCTCGGTCAAGTTCGGCTGATGCTTCTCCTCCACTATTTCCTGTGGGAGTGGCGGAATCTGGGGAGGCTGGTACGGGGCAGGTCGCTTTGACGCGCAACTTGAGAGCGCCAGAGTCAATAGCAGCATCACGCTGCTTTGTAGCAAGTTTGGCTTTTTCATTTGTCTTCCTCAATGCTTCAGCGGTTGTTGTCACGGCAGTGGCTAGAGCCTGCTCCTTGGCCCGTGCTTCGGTGTTTAAACGATCAACTTCCACCTGCTGGGCTTCTCTCTCGACATACTTGCCGTAGAAATACCCGCCGCCGAAGGTCAGCAGCAGGGCAATCAATCCAGAGAGTAAACCTTTCATGGCTTGGGAGGCTCGTCAGTGTCGTTAGCTTCGGCCTTGGCGGTTGCATTGGCAATGGCCTTGATCCCTGATCGGCCAGCTACCCCACCCAGAACGCCTGTGATGAACACCATGATGGTTGAGATTTGACTTGTGTAAATCTTGTCGATTGGGGCCATGCCGGACATGGGTTGGGTGACGTAGGTCACCGAGTAAAGAAACATTGCCATCGCTCCGAGCAGGATGCTGACCAGCACCACAATCACGAAAGCCCAGACACGCACTTCAATCTCTTCGGCGGTCAGGCGGTTATTTGTTTTGTAGGCAACAGTAGGCATCACTTTTTCTCCTGTTCAGGTTTAACAAGTTGTTCGGGGCAAGTGCCAGTAGCAGTGCAGATTGGTGGCTTGCACTCGGGGTTATTCCAGTTTGTTGGGTCTTGGCAAGCGTATCTAAAACGGTCATCACAACCGGCCAGCAGCCCGCAGAGGATGCCAACGCAAACAGTCAGCGCCAGCAGTGAAAGTTCATGTCTTGTCATTTTTACGTTTCTCCTGTTCAATTTCACGTCTCATTTTTTGAACCTTCTCTACCTCTTGCTTGACTTCGTTTTTAGTTTCCAAGATGTCCAGATACAACATTGCGCCAAGCGGAAGAAGCAGGGCAACCAACACACATGCAGCAATCCAGCCCATTATGCTTTCCCCCAGCGACTCACGAGGAGAAGCCACAACCACAGGTAGAGGAGGAATATAGTAGTCGCTACTACTGCTGCCAACTTTAGCTGGAGGTTTCTTTCCTCTTGCCTGTGTAGCCATGCGTCTTGCCTCTTTTTCGCCTCCTGCTTGAGTCTAGCTTTTTCCTGTTCCTCTGAGATGACTTCCCGCATCTTAAAGACCTCGCTATACAAAGCACCCATCTCAGGCGGTGACTGGTACACCATCGTCTCTCTAATTGTCACCACCAGTCTGTCCATTTCTTGTTGAGCCATCACCCTCTTCAAAGCCGCTTCCATCAAGTTCTGATTGGGGTCATAGACTGTCAGGCTCTTCTCTTCCTCTTCTCTAATGTGCGCCGCTAATTGTTCTTGGAGCCTGAAGAACTCAGTAAGGTTCTTAACGATGTCCACTTTGACCTGTGTCTCATCAACTGCGACATAGGCTGACTTCTTTTTCGCCAGAGGCTTGGCCGTGGCTGGCTTTGGCTTGCCACCAAAGAACTTAAGAAGCTGATTCCAGAATCCTTGAACCTCTTTACCAATTGCAATGACTTCATCGGCAGTCTGCTTAATCTCAACAAAAGACTCCTTGGCCTGCTTGTATAGCTCACACCCAGCTTGGATGTTTTTAACAAGCCCAGCCGCAAGGAGACAGATGCTAATTGGATCAATGATTACTCCGCAGGTTCAGCAGCAGCCTTGGCTTCTTTTTGGATAGCCTCGATCAGTGGAAACACTTCCGTGTATGGACGAGAGCCAAGGTATTGCAGGATGGCGTTTACAAGGTTGGTTGAGAGTTTGATTTCGTTCATGCTTGTGTTCCAGTTGGTGTCTCAAGTGCTGTGATGCGGTCAGTCAGGGTGGTGATGAGGGCTTGTTGTTCTTGGATTGCTTTGACCAATGTTGGAATTAAGTTAGCGTTAACTGCTTTGTATGGTTCTTCACCTTCAGGCGCAGGGTCTTTCCATTTTTCAATCATGTCAGGCAAGACTTGCTCAAACTCTTGTGCAATAAAGCCACGGGCATTCTTGGTGTCAGCGCCTTTGCCTTCTTTCCAGTCAAACTTGCGAGGCTTGAGCGCCATGACAACATCAAGCCCATCATCCAAATCACGAATGTTTTCTTTCAAACGCTGGTCAGATATACCCGTGATTGTTGTGGCTGTAGCGAAAATAGTACCACCCGCGCCAACATAAAAACGAAATGCTGCCGCACCAGTTGAATACAAATGATAATTTGTTTGGCTGTTGGTTGACGATGACATAACAGCACCAACATAAGGATTAGTTCCCGAGTTATAAAAAGCCTTAAATCCTTCTCCAACGGTTAAACTTGCATTTGCACTCCCCACCAGCAAGTTACCGCTGGTGTCGATACGCATGGCTTCTGTAAAGGTGATGTTATTGCCAGCAGTACCAGATGCGGCATAACTCCAACGATGTGTTCCATCAACTTGTCGGTATACAGATGAGCCAACACCAGTTGTAGATGCATACTTAAAATTTGGGGTATCAAAGTATGCGTTCTGAGTGACAACAACATCGCCAGCGCCAATAGTTGCAATAGCGCAACCAAATGGCAGTTGAACTGCTTTTATAGAGCTACTCCAAGCACTAGGTGTAGCACCAACTCCCACATTACCGCTGGAGTCGATGGTCATACGAGTTGCACCAACACTTGAATCTCTAAATTTTAGAGCCCCAGATTCGCCATAAATACTGAAAATACCTCCGCCAGCATTAGTATCGGTAAACAAAATTCCAGAATAGATACTTGCAGAATTACCCGTTATGCTCATTTTGTATGAGGCATTTGGCGAACTCGTACCAATCCCCACATTACCGCTTGAATCAATCCTCATAGCCTCAACGCCACCTTCAGAAAAGGCAATAGTGTCAGCCGCAGGGAAGAAGATGCCAGTGTTAGCGTCCGTTCCCCTGATAGCAGGGGTTGCGGCAGAACCGTCTACATCAGAGAGGCCGTCTGTGCCAGAGAGAATTAGCGTCATAGTTATTCTCCAGCAGGTTTGTTGGCTTCCAATTGAGCTTGGTAGGCCGCAATAACTTCAGCAGTCCATGCCACATTGCAGATTGCCACGACGTTGGCAGGAATACCAGTCAGGTCTTGGCCCGGTGTCAGGCTTGAACGGTGGTACGTTTTGCTGAGTTCGTTGCCATCTTCCATGATGCGTGTTGCTTCACGGTACAACACAACACCGTTTTCAGTGACGGTAATTTGGTCTACGTTGGTGGTTTTTGTGAGTGACATAGTTTTTTCCTTAATCTGTTTGATACACAAGAGTGCCTTTGAACGACCGAGTACCTGTTCCAACGGTACTTCCAAGATTTGCACCGTCTAACGCCGTCAGCAAATTCGCAGAATTTGCACTTTGGGTAATTTGAAATATGTAACCATTAGCTGTTAGCGCTGAAGAAATAATATCTGCGGCCCCAGACGCTTGATAATTTGTTGAGTTTTTTGCCGAAAATGGAAAGTTTTTTACGCCAATGTTGTCAGCCACTAATCCAGATGGTGCAGTAAATTGCAGATAGAAAGTAGCAGTTACTTGGTTTCCTACTTTTGTGTAAAAGCCAACTTGAGTTGTATTTGTTGCGGCGGCTTGGTTGGTTGCGTTTTGATAGTAAATCTGTGGACTCCAAGTCCCCTCCTCATAATCATCCAGCGTGTTTGCGTCAGTTGATGCTGATTGAGTTGCAGGGAAGGCAATGCCTGTACCTGTGGCTGATGTGTTGCCGCCAGACAAACAGAGGATTGGCGCACCAGCATTGACACGCATACGTTCTGTGTTAGCTGTTTTAAATATAACGCTGCGTTGGCTATCTAAAATAGCATCTGAGGCTGAGTCAGATGTAGTTATTGATAAATCGCCGGCAGAATTGTAAATTTTTATATTATTACCGGCTGTCACACCCGCTTTTAAATTTCCTGTTCCACTGGCAAAGCGAATATCAAGCCTATCTGTTGGCGAAGCAGTACCAATCCCCACATTCTGTGAAGCGTCCACAGTAACCGCCGTAGTCCCGCCAGTTTGGAGTTGGAGGATTGACGATGTGTCAGAGGTGGCGATAAAGCCCGTTGACGAATTTGCGTTCAGTGTTACAGCCATTATGTGTTCTCCTCTGCTGGCTCTGGTGTGTTGCCAGCCTCAAGCCAAGCCTTGAATTCTGGGTAGTCTTCGGTGCAAGTCAGACGGCATTTGCCATCATCGTCAATGCGAGCATAAATGACTTGACCATCAATGTTGGTTGAATGAATTTTAAAAATCATAATTCGGCACTCCAAGCAAGATAAGAATTTGAACCACTACTTCTGCCAAACATTCCTTGACCCGCTGTAAGGCCCGAAGCAACTATAAATTCAGTTCTTGTACTAAAAGAAGTTGCTCCGCTAAATACTGGTACAGCAGAGCAAGTTGTATTAGCTCCTGCCCTATTAACAAAGTAATCGGCTGCCGTTCCTGACTGTTCAAGAGCAGTTGGAGCAGCCCTCATTGGAACTGTGTATTGTGTAACAACAAGTGCTGTTGTTGTGGTATCGTTAAAACCAGTACCAAAATATCCACTTGTACCAACACCCTGCATCTTAAAATAATACCGCTGACAAAGCATCAACTCAGTGCCATAAGGCCTGTAATCAAAGCTCGTTGCTGTTGAGCCTTTCTCAAGCTGGACACCTGTGATGTAGAACGTTGCTCCGTTTGTGCCAACCAGATTTGTTGAGCTTGTTGGCTGAACGTAATACGAACCTGCCCAAGTATTTGCAGTACCAGAATATGTAGAACCTGCCCCAAGGCTAAAACCAACTTCAATCCCACTACCATTGGTGGTCAACCATGTGCCTGTTGTATCACCAGCAATAGTTACAGTTTTTTGCTCCCAAGTATTTGCCGCATTTATCGTATAGCTGAATGGGTAAGACCTGTTTAAAGAAGCGTTAGCAAGATAACCGCCAAAAGAACCTGTTAAGGAACTGCGAACCCAAAAAGAAACAGTTACCGTTGCCGCACCTGCCGCACCCCAACCCAAATCTGCACAGTTCAAGCCTTCAATGCGTTGCCTGTAAACAAAGAAATCTCCTGTAAGAACAGAATATGCAGACAATGATGTAATTAGCGTTGAATTTATAAATCCTGAAGGTGCTACCGAGCTTTGAACAAACGATACCTTGGAACTTACAGTTCCTGTACAGTCAAACCTATCAAGCCCAAATTGATTACTAGTCGATTGTGTGAAAGCAGATGTTCCACGTTGTGCAATGACCATTGCGCCGTTGATGATGCGGTTTTTAAACCCGTAGTAGCCAGTGGTTGTACCTGTGCCACCTTGGGCTTCTGTTACTGTTGTGCCTGATTGCAGTATCGTGCCACTTACTGCTGGCAAAGTAAGCGTAGTTGTACCCGCCACCGCTGGCTCCTGTAGCGTGACGCTTCCGCTTGTTGATCCAAGTAATACTAAGCTCATGTCAAATCCTTTAAGAAATCACCCAGCGTGAACCACCAGCAACAGTGACCGACTGACCACTTGCAATTGTTATTGGCCCAGCCGATGCACCAGAAAATCCAGCCGCAATCGTGTAGCTTGTCGCCACAGTCAAACTGTTCACCATAATGCCGTTGGAAGCCACAGGAACTGACGCTTGAAATTCACCAGTGCTTGGCTTGTACAACAGCTTGGCGTTGGAGGTATTTAATGTCGCCGCCGTGCCGCTTGTAGCAGTCGCAAATAACGGGAAAAGGTTGCTTGCAGTCGAGGTATCGTTGCTCAGTGCCGCACCACCCACAGAAGCCCATGCCGTGCCGTTGTAGCCTTCAAATTCAGTTGTAGTGGTGTTGAAGCGAAGCATCCCGCTTGCTGGTGTAGGACGCTCTCCAGTCGTTCCCTTGCTGATGGTCAATGCACCAGTTGACGTGAACGAGGAGTTCAGTGTGGCAGTAAGAGTTGTAATTGTGGCAGCAGCAGGAGTGGTAGCACCAATAACTGTACTGTCTATTGTTCCACCATTTATGTCAGCGGTTGTAAGAATAGAAGAAGCGAGTGTCACAACACCCGTGGAATCTGCAATAGAGCCAGCAGCCGTGCCGTCTTTGGCCTTTAGGTTGGTAACTTCAATATTAGTCGAGTCCACTGTCGTGGCGTTTAATGTCGTGAAGTTTCCAATCCCGTTTTGATTGGCTACCTTTACAAAGTCAGAGCCGTTCCAAGCACAAACAGCTTTTTCTCCCTGAACAATAGTCACCCCAGTCGTTGGTCCCACACCGCGAAGAACAATAGACTGCGTGCCACCCGAAGCATTGATAACGATATACGCCTTAGACCGCGCTGGAGCAGTAATGTTTCTTGTGGTAGTGCCCGTGGCGGGGTTCCAAAGAATAATCGCCTGCCGTGTCTCATTAGCAGCCCCATCCGTGTCAGATAAGGTAATGTCTGCGTCAGCAGTGATGCTTGTCGTCCCCGCTACCGCAGAGTCAAGCAACGCTGTTATTTCGTCGTTTACCGTTGCACCCCATGTACCCGATAACTCGCCTGTAACCGGAAGAGCTAGGCCCAATAATGATGTATATGCTGTTGCCATTTTTTACCTCAAGTTACAACTTCTTCCCAGTCAGCCGTTTCTACATTCACAATGTTCGTCCAGCCGGGAGTCTGTGGGTTGTTGATATTTTGCCAGTTTGCGGTCTGGTTGTCATCTATGATCGCCCAATAGACCGCGATTAAAGTTCCTACCGAGCCCACGGCTTGGTTACCTGTTACAGCAATCGCCCTTGGGCTCTTGCTCATCGATCCAACAGCCGCGCTCGATGCGTTACCCGACAGGGCAATAACCCGATCAGTGGAAACAGACCCTACCGCAGCATTCGCCTGATTGCTGTTGAGCGGGACAATCACACCGCCCGGGTAGCCATAACCAAATGTACCGGTTAGATCAACCGCTGCACTCTGTACCGCTGTGCCAACTGCGCCATCAACCGCGTTCCCTATCAGGGCCTTGATCTTGTCCGCAATGACTACGCCCACAGCACCAGATGCCAAATTGCCGGTCAGTGCAAGCAGTGTCTCGCCACGGGCTACAGAGCCCACAGCGCCACTGGAAACGTTACCAGTCAGGGCAATACCCGTACTTTGCGTAACAGAACCAACCTCACCAGAACCAAAAACTCCTGACAAGGCTACTGTACGGGTAACCCCTACACTGCCTGCGTTTCCATAAGCAATGTTGCCGTCTTCGGTTGGGTTGTTTGTCTCGGTAACATCCCCAACATTCCCAGAAGCCAATACCCCGGTGAGCGCGATAAGACGATCAGGCGAGACTGACCCAACGGAGCCCGTTGCCGAATCGCCTGTTGGGTAGACAGTCCCTCCACCCCAAGGGCCGCTACTCCATGTATCGTCACCCCAGCCGAGAGACATGGACTACCTCTTAGGTGGTAGCCAAGCGCAACAAAGCGGTTGATGTGGTGTTTGAAGGCATGGTCAAAGTGAAAGTACCCGCAGTAATGGTCTGTGAACCAAAAGTGTGGACGCTTACAGCCTTGTCGCTCTGTGTTGAGTTGTAGATCAAAACGCAGTCAAACGCCGTGGTCAAAGTCACAGTCGTGTATGTGATGCTTGCCGATGGAGTCCAGTACGCCACACCGGCAGTCGCAGAACTGTTACTAGCCAAAGGAGCAGTCGCATTAGTCACTGCCACGCCGCCAGCGGTATAGCCTGTACCAGAAACCTCGCCACTGGTTGAATATGCAGTTGTGGATGCATTTATGGTGGCCGATGTCAGGAACAAAGCCGCTTTAAATGTGTCAGCAGCGCCCGATGCTCGTACAGGAGCAGTGCCGAAATTGTGTGTTGCTGTGAGTACTTCGCCCAGAAACGAAGTTGTCAGTGCTTGCGTGTTTGCCATAATTTTTCCTTTACGCTATTGAAGCTGCTTCGCCGCCAATTGGTGGCATCTTTTTCAAGGTCACATGGGCAGAGCGGTGAACAAGCTCACCTTCCAGCCAATACTCAACCCAATTGGTCAATTCATTGTCATTGTCCACAGTGCCTTCTCGCTTTTCCAGCAAAGAATCATCCATGTCGCCTTTTGTTGTGGTAACGATCAATTTAAACTCCTTAAATAATTCGTATTACGGCGGTTTCAGGGTTATTTGGAGGTAACTGGATTTGAAAACCTTGATTTGTCATGGTTTGATCTAGGCCAAAATTAATAACACCAATCGACTTGTTTGCTTTTGTGGAATTGTAGATTAACGCCCCACGTGTAGTGAAGTTCGCACCGGGCCACGAAGGATTGTCAAAACTTGCATATCCTGTGCCATCCCCTTGCTGCACTACAACATTCAAAAGTACTTCACCGCCCGCTGTGTACCCTGTTCCCGATACCTCATTGGCAGTAGAGTAAACCGTTGTGTTGGCATCAAGAGTGGCTGCTGATGTGTACAAAGCAATCTTGAGAACGTCCGTGTTAAGGTCGTGTTCCCCCAACAAAATCTGTTCTTTAAAGCTTGTGGTAAGTCCGGATGTAATCATCACTGCACCTTCAGTTTGACTTGGCCATCACGATATGTATCTCCGCGCTGTTTACCATCCCCTAAATTCTTTAAGAGAGCCATTGCTTCTTTGTACTTGATATCGTATAGCGCCATCATATCTTGCTCACCCTTCATGAAAGTGTATGCCTCTACCAAAGAGCCATACAAAAGAGCAGAGTCAAAATTCTCGCCCAACCATGAAGTTCCCGCAGTCACAATAGACTCTGGATAGTAGTAGTAATGTAATTCTGCTTTGTACAGCCTGTCTGGTGTTGGACCTAAGATAAACGACAACTCGCCCTCATCCACTGATTGAGGACCAAAAATGGCATAGTATTTTGGCTCCGCAGTGTCGCTAGGATTAGGGTAAGTTTCACGAATAAAATTTACATCTTTATCCTGTAGGAACAGGTAATTGCCTTGAAAAACAACTGTGCCACCAACAGTAGAACTGTTGGCAACTGACAAAGTTATTGTGGTCCCAGCTATTACAGTAACCAGTGCTCCCGTTCCAATTCCAGAACCCGTGACGTATTGCCCAACAGCAATATCTGTAGCACTGCTCACTACGATGGTGAATTGACCCGAAGTGCCTGTGGCAGTTGGGGACGCATAGGTATAAATTGCTAAAGAATAAGAGGATAGAAAATCATTGGGCGCAGATAAGTATTTATTCCCTGATGTAATGGTCCCGGTTTGATTGCTTCTTAAATTGGCCAACTGCACCATGTTGTATATACGTTGTTCGGCTTGCTGAACAAAAGTTGCAAGCTCCGTCGCCGTAAACGTGTTTTCGGTGTAGCTTTGTATTGCAGCAGTGAGTTCAGCGTAGGTCATGTGATTAGCGTGGTTACAGGAGACAGCACTGCGGCTGCCACCAGTTGTCTGGAAATAGGCATAGGTTGCATGCCAATGCTTGCAAACGACGAATCCGTCGTTAAACCCACATATATCGTAACAAAAAGACGAGCTTCTGGGCGAGGCTGATTCAGGGCCTGCGCTTCCGTAAGTCCCCGTTTAGGCTCCAATTGCGGATGCTTTGGCTCATAACATTCATCACAAACCTTGAACCCCTGCCAGTCTTTAACCAGTTCCAGTAACTTAAACTGAAAGCCGCACTGATCACATAGCGCAATTGCAAACTTGCCGGAAGCATAGCCTGCGCCCATGATTAGCTCACCGTAAAAGTTGGAACCAAGAAAACACTAGCCGTATCTCTATCCTCTGCCGCTGCTCTTGCAAATTCTTCTTCATACAGTTGTTTCAAAATCACCATGCGATCAGGCGCTTTTTTAACAGCTAGATGAAAAGCTAATGCAGCCACCAGACACGGTAAAAACCTGAAAACAATATCTGCGGTATTGACATATGTGCCCGTATTCTCAATCCGACGAATGGCGTAATACACAAACAAATAGGCTTGCGTATCGTCCGGGGAAGGATACAAATACAAGGAAGTGGGAACAGAACGCTGTACATAGAATTGTGCAGGCCTAGACTGCGTGTTCTTGTTTGGCGTGTGTAACCACTCTGCACGGCTGATTCGATCAATAGTTATGTCTTGCTGAGTGCTTTGACCGCTATTGGTGCGGATCACCGCAGACAAAACATTCACCGTATCTGTTGGCAATATGTATTCGTGCGTCCCTGCAACCAAGGTTACTTGTCGTTGCTCAATTGTCCAAAGATTAAGCCCGCGATTTGCCCATTCTGCAAAAATAAGATTGAGCGACCGCAACGCGGTTTTCATGTCGTAGCCAGACCTTGCCTCTAAGCCACAACGCTCATAAGCCTCAACAATTAAGTCGTCAAACTGAAGATCAAAGTTGGCTACGCCAGAAGTAGTCATGGATTAATAGATCCTAGCTTTGCTGGAACGAGCAGCACCTGAACCACGCACCGTGACTTCCTCGCCAATCCCGCCTTTAGATGCGCCGCCGGACATTCCTGTCTTAGCCTTCATCATGCCTCCGCCTGCTGCCATCTTGGCCTTCATCATGCCCCCTTTGGCCATTTTTCCCTTACCATCGGCAGCAAAAACCGGAACCATTTTTCCGTCTTTTTTTACCATAGGCAGTGTTTTAGCCGAAGCACCTTTTTTAGCCATGCCGCCACTTTTCATCATCTTAGAATTCATCATTTTTCTTGCTCCTGATACAGGTTGTTAAAAGTTTCTGCCATATCCATGTACGAATCATCTTGCTCCGCACAATGAATCCACTGATTTGGCCTGAAATCAGGCGCTCCTTGTCCCGTTACCCAATAAGCCGGACTGGTTACCCGAACCCGGTTGTTGGGCAGTGCAACAACGTTTCCTGTCCACTTACCCGCATCCGTCAGTATCAAAACATGGCTCTGCTTGTGCTGCGACGGATCTTCAGACACGTCGCTCTGTGCATAGTCTACCGTGAACAAGTATCTGCCGGTGAAAAATTCATTGTTGATTTTGCACAGCCAAGGGGAGGGTTTTGCCCTATCTAAGCTGATAATTGCATGGTTGTACGAGTTGCAGTCCCAAGGTTGTGCCAAGTGGTTCTGCATGCGCTCAGGCCACTCCTCCAAGGGGATGTCCCCTACCAAAGCAGCAAGGGGCATCCGCGCCCACATTGCACCGCCATGCACGTTTTCCCCGTCTTCCGCCTCAAGTCCTGTAAAAATTACCTGAAAGCTCAAGCTACGGTCTGGGATGGTTGTAACTGCAACCGCCAAACCATGAAGATACTCACCCTGATACTTCTGGTGCGCGTTCGTAAATTCCCGACGAACCCAACACTTAAAATACGGGATGTTGCTTGTCAGGTACATTACTTCCCCGCCTGAATAAGCTGATCAATCTTTGCCTCAAGACGGTTAAACCGTTGGTCAATGTGGTCCGTAATCCGCTGAACCTCTGCATTTGTTGTGTAGTCCCTAGCAATTTCTTCTCGGGTTTTGTTCAACAAAATGTCAATTCGTTTGAGTTCGTCAAATTTCTCTCGAATGAAAAACCACAATCCGCCGACTGCGGCGGAAAGAACGGCTGACCAGATTGTATTGACTTCCATTTAGCACTTCCATCTTGCCAAGGCTGCTGCCTTACGGGTAGGCTTGCCCTTCTCATCCTTCATAGGACCGGGCATACCCGACATACGGGCACAAAATGATTTCTTACGGGATCCGCCTTGAGGCTGTGGAGCCTTCAAGTTACTGCCTGTGGCCGCGTTGTACTTAGCCCGTCCCTTAGCCGTCAGGCCCGCACCCTTAGAAATTGGCAACTTCTCGCCACGGCCCACCGAGAGTGATGGGCCTTTTTTTCTAAGAGATGCTTTGGTCATTTCAGTACATCTTGCACTTGGTTTTACCGCGAATGGCAGCCCCATCGCCCCGGCCCGATGAAACGGAACCGCCGTCCTTAAACCCCATGCGTCCCATTCCTCTGCCAATTCCTTGGGCAATTCCCCTTACACCGCCCGCAACAGCCTTTGCAGGGTTGGCTTCAAAATTCTTTTTCATTGCAGGAGCGGCTTCCTTAACAGCTGGACCAATTTTCCGGGCTGCTTGCTGTATTTTTCCAAAAAACCCTCTTCGCGCTGGACCCATTTCAGCACCAGAAGGCACCTTAGCCATGCCTACTGCACCCACAGAAGCGGGAGCAGCTTTTTTAACCGCAGGCTCTACGGTCTTGGCAACCATAGCTGCTGCACCCATAGGGGCAGATTTTTTTAAACCGCGTGCTAATTTTTTAAAAAGTCCCATGATTTTTCCCCTTTATCCGTAAAAAATGTTT
>Ga0049081_10000743_pt1 | contig 12407 bp, 8 predicted proteins | sample GreLakmeER78MSRF_FD_66717 | JGI IMG/M metagenome (GOLD analysis project Ga0049081, IMG submission 66717) | Freshwater lentic microbial communities from great Laurentian Lakes, MI, USA - Great Lakes metaG ER78MSRF | ecosystem: Environmental > Aquatic > Freshwater > Lake | place: Great Lakes...
TCGCATCAATAACTTCAGTTTTACTAAAACTTTCCATTCCTAGTTTCTCAAGGACTTCCTTTTCATTTTGCTCATCAAGAAGTTTACTTGATTGGATGTTCGATTTTTCCTCCTTAGTTTTGTTGAAAGCTAAAACTATTTCACTGCTGACATTCTCAATGATATTGGTAATTGCTACTTTTTCTGTGTTAAGATCATTCAGAGAATACTCAACGGTCTGAATTATTTTTTGTTGATCGTTGGGTATGTCAATCTTTGCCTCAAAAATATCTTTACTGCCTGATAGTTGAATGATGTAACTGTAAGTTCCAGGACTTAACTTCATTTCGAAATTATTGGAAGCTAAAGGGTTTAGGATTTGAATAATTGAGTCATTTTCAAGATTTTTAATTTGAATACTCTTTAATTTCATGGAGTTATTATCCCCATTCTTGAATTGAATAGTAACTGCTACTGGCAATTGGAGTGAGTAGTCTGTAAAATTTACTACTCCCTGAAAAATGGAAATTCCGCCACTCAGACTAAGTTTATTTGAACTTATAAATGCCCGATTGTTTGAGGGATTGTACATAAAAAGAAAATCGTCAAAAGGCGTGGAAATTCCTTTCCCAAGGTTTTCGGGAGTTTCAAATTCTTGAGATAGAGAATCGTATTTTGAACGAAAAACATCATACCCACCAGAACTATTATGACCTAAGGATGAAAAATAGAGGTAATTTGTTTTTTCATCAAATATTGGGAAATCTTCATCAAAGCGCGTGTTGATTTTTGAGGATAATCGCTCAATTTTCTTATTTTCAAAACTTCCAGTTACAAGGTAAATATCTTTGTTTTCTTCATCTTTTTCACCATAGCTGGCAAAGAAGCGCATGGTAGCATTTTCAGATTTGAAAATTAACGGTTCGTAATTCTTTTTTTTGTCCAATTTGGTCTGGAATTCGATACTATTAAAAAATTTACCAGTTAATTCGATTTGATTCAACGAATAGGATTTCCCCAATTGGGTTGGAACGATTGATCCTGTTTTATTTAATGATACTTGAGCAAGTTCATTTAATTTTAATGATTCATTACAATAGTTAATGTATAATTCTGCATTTAATTCAACACTAGCTTTATTCTTTTTTGTTTTATACGATGCAAATTGATTTAGTGCACCTTCGAAATCACCAAAACGATGTAGTGCTCTACCCAGAAAAAAATGATGTTCGGCGAGTGCACCTTCCTTTGCACATGCAAATCTTAGGTGTCCAATTGCTTTTTCTAGTTTCGTTATACTATCACATTCAAATAGCAAGCATGTTCCATATTTAAAATTGATATCCTGATTATTTCGGTCTTCGTTATAAAGTTCAGCGTAATTGAGAATTACTTCTTGATAATTTCCGTTCCAAAAAAGGATATTTAATTTTTTTAGGTCATTTTTCGATTGACCAACAACCAAAGTTTGGCAGGTCAAAATAAAATAAACACTATAAATTAGAAATTTTTTCAAAATACAAAGAATGATATACAATTATCGTTTAAAAAGGTTCATTTTATTTTCCTTTCCTTTTAGTAAACGGAAAATATTCTTTCGATGCGTAAAAACGACTGCTGAACTTAGAGTGACAGTAAAAATCATTTCATGAGGAAGAACATTTGGATCGACAAAATAAACAATAAATGGATAGGTAATTGCGGAAGATATTGCACCAAGAGAAACATATTTTGAAGCAATGAATACAAATAGAAATACAGAAAAGCAAATCAATGCCGCAAATGGTTGAAGCCCTATTAATACACCAAGGGATGTTGCAACACCTTTACCCCCTTTAAATTTTGCAAAGACAGGTAACACATGGCCAATCATGGAAAAAATGGAGGAGATGAGTCGCAATGATATCAAAAAGGTATAACTCATTTCATGAAATTCAATAAAAATAATTGGAAACATCGAGGCAATTACGCCTTTTAAGACGTCAATAAAAAGTACAATTATTCCAGGTTTTTTTCCCAATACGCGAAAAGTATTCGTGGCGCCCGCATTTTTACTCCCGTGTTCTCTAACATCTAGCTTAAAATAAAAGCGCCCAATCCATACGGCTGTTGGTATTGATCCAAAAAGGTATCCAATAATTGCCGCAGAGAGCACTAAAACATACTCTATCATGGATTAAAAAATTTCATTAAATAGTTCTTTAATTTCTGGATTTTCCACACCGTCATAGCTGAAGTTTTTAATTTTTTTCATTTTGGGTTTAATTTCAAATAGAGTTTTATTAAATAGTTCATCGGTTGTTAGAATCTTTAAATCTCTTGATGATTTATTCGTTTTTAGATCAAAAAAATATTCTGAGCTACCTACGATAAAATTAAGTCCAAAGTTATATTTATTTAACTCCTCTACCGCCAAATCGAGATAGAACTCGCATGGCACACTTTTAAAAACAGGTCTATCATACATGCCAATAAGAATTGCGTTGGAAGAATTTGATTTTAAACCTCGCCTGTCATTTTTAACGTAACTAACCAATTCTAAACCACTTAATATAATGGTTTGCTCCATGGTTTTAGGGAATTTAGGAGTGGTTTCATTTAAAACAGCTTCTCTTATTTTTTCGTAATCTTTTTGATTATTCCAATGTTTCATGGCTCGATCAAAACTTGTTTTATTCAAGTCAGATTCCTTTGTCGCTATCAATTGCTCTGACACTTTCATTTTTTTTGCTAAATCGACCATTAGTTCCTGATTGATGGGAAAAGAAAGTTTTGATGTTATTGCCATACTGATTTTTTTAGTCCCAGTAGCGTCATAACGGACAGAACCAAATGATTCAATTGATGTTTCACCAACAGGTATTCCAAGTTTAATTTCTCCTTCACCGTATAAATTACAGTTATTGTTTTCTAAATCCAACGACAAATAATTATCAGTTGTAAGTGCATCAATGGAAATATTCTCATTCCGTTGCTTGAGTTGTTGTTTCGTCGATACCTGGAATTCATTCTTGATGACGTTATATTGCAAATAACCGGTCGCTGAATAGACTAATTCGTCTTCGGGCATATTCGTGAGTGACAGAAAAGTAGTGTACAAATTCTTATTCTCTTTATCCCAATAAATTCCTAAACCGAGTGGTTGATCATCCGTGTTTTTAATTTCCTTACCAACTGGTATTTGAATATTTAATGGTTGAATTTTGTCTTTAAAGGCCATCCATGATTTTTTGTATTTGCAATCATGAACAATCCGGGTACTACCATCGCAATAAATACTGTCTTCGTTTGTCAAAACTTCGATATTTCCAAAATATTCAAATTGTTTGGAAAGTTTAAAACCTCGATTTTCTTTAATTATTCCCGTTGCTTTCGTTTTAAAATCACTACATAAAATCTGGTCCATTTGAATAAATGAAACTTCCTTGTCTACATCTGTATATTTGTATTTCCCCTTGGCTTTATAGTTAGATTTATCTACTACTTCTACAGCACATTGTTCAAATAAATGCATTTTATTGAGCGTTTGAATTTGCGCGTTAACAAGCGGTCGAATCACAGCTTTCTTTTCAATAACTAATCGGTTACTATCAGGGTGTATCAATACATCACCGATAGGCAGATTGACCACCTTTTCACAATAAATATGTTGTGACTTCAAATCGTATCGGGCGTTTAGAGCTTTAAAGCTTATTTTGTGTTTATTATCAAATTTGGAATCATAACAATAAAAATTGGGGACAACTCCGGATGCGTCCGTTTCAAATGAGGTATGTCCATCTTTATTTTTTTCTAAATCGATACTTAATTCATCCATGTACCAAAGGAACTTATCCATTTGGCAATAGTATAAATTAGCAGGAAATTCAATTTGTTCCGTCTTGGATGCATTAAACTCTCCTTTTCTTGTTTTAAAACTAATCTTTGCAGTAACACCATCCGCTTTTAACGCTAAAGGGTCTTCTCCTTGCTCTCTGAAGGTGTTTTTCAGAAAGAAACTCGATGTATCCGCTAAGACTTCCCACCTATTAAATTGATAAAATTTAGAATACATAGAGGCAGATTTAAATCCCATTTCTCCATTCCCTGTCATTCCCTTTTCGGAAAAAACTAAAGTTCCCGCTAAATGAGCTTCGTTATTGAATAACCGCATTGGATTATCATTAGTAGATGAAGCTTTAAGTAATTTCAATTTAGGTAAGTAGCATATATAGGATCGGTCATTATAAACATCGGGTAATTGAAGTTTTTCTTCCGATGCATTATTTATAAATTTAGCAATTCCTGTGGTTGAGTCGGGTAAAAAAGTTAATTTATTCGACTCCGCAGTAGCCTCCACAAATTGAATTGTTCCTGCTCCTTGAAGTCCATTTCCAGAAAGAATAATTTTATTTTTATAGTTTGTATTTCCTTCGTAAAATTTAAAGCCATTTTCAGGTGCTTGCGTTGAAAACCCAAATGAATAGTCATCCATTATTCGAATGTCCTCTTTTATTTTTGGGAAAATTCCAGCTGATGTAAGTTCACCTTTTAATACAAGTGATTTTTCATTGAAGTTATCCAAACTGTCCAATTCAAATGGATCAATTTTTACATAAAATCGAGTGGAATCATATGCTCCGTTTAATAGATTGTTGTAGAAAATAGAACAAGGTTTGCTTAGTATTAATTTGGGGTAATCCGAGAATAAAGTATTTTTGCCTGATCTGTTTTTTACGTCATTAACGCTAAGTATTCCTGTCACATTAGATAACTCCGAAATCATTTGTATTGGCTCCCCATTTTTTTCTTTTTCTGTAAAAGGTCTAACGGTTAATGAAACTTTTTTAGCGTTCTTAATCTGAAAGGAATTTGTTAGATAATTGAATTCACCAATTTCAGATGTTATAGCCATTTTTCCTGAATGAATAATTCCATCGAAAGAAAAATTGCGATTAGCTTTGATTGTTAATTGCAAATCCGTCGGCGAAACATAAGTAGGTTGGTTTACTGCTATTGTTAAATAATCAACTCCATCAATGATTAAGTGAGATGTATTTAGGTCTAAAATGGCATAAAAAGGCAAATTTTTTCTTCGGTTATCATTGGATAGCATTTGAGAATAATCGGAAAGAAGATTTGAATCTGATTTGATTGCTTCGAGTTCTTGTTGAGAAAAGTTTTTTAATTGTGGAGACAAATCACTTGTAAAACTCAGGTTGTCAAAATCTCGATTACCAGATTTATAGTCGACGTATTTAAAAAGTTTATCATTCACTACAACTGATTTCTTTTCCACGTTGTATTGAATAAATCCATGCACGGCCATTTCGAGTATTAATGGTTTACATTGAGTAATGAATTTATTGATTCCACTTGCAAATTCTCCTTCTGTAAATACTTTTGTGTTTTTTTCAAGAGCATATTTTGCTGCTAGTGTTAATGGGTTTATCGCATCCATTCCTTTAAATGATTCAAAGAGTTTTTCATCAAAATAATCTTTGGATTCAAATTTTGCATTACGCAAATCGATTGGTGCTCCATAATCATAGGTGAATCGAATTTCATTTGTCCCAATTGCGTATAAAATTCGTTGAGCATGAATATCAAGTTGATGATATGAATCTTCAAACGGAGCAAACCCTCTTCCTTTTGAGGGTCGCGCAATTTCAATTTCCTTGGTTGAATTATTGTAATTGAAATTAATCGAATTATGTGAAATGGAATCCTTACCAATTAAAATCTTAATAGCCGTTTGATTGGATTGTATGGAATTAATTGTAAATTGAAAAACATCAGCGGTTGCTATGATGAATGGACTTTTATTTTTTTTAATAATAACTTGAGCGGGATTTTCATCGTCACCTTTCCCAATGAGTTTTTCTCCTTCAATTAAAAAACCACCCAAATAATCAATTCCATCCATTATATTTGAAACCTTTTCTTCTTTAGTATAGGAATAAAAACGAGGGTAGATTCGGTCAATATCTCTTAAATACGTCGAAGTTCGATCCTCAATTGTACCAAATACAGGATTCTGGAAGTAAGGAGCCGTTAATTGAACAGAATCAAGTTTCACTTCTGAACCTTTAGTACTTATTTGATAGTTTTCTTTTAGTGAGGCGAACATTTTTTTTTCATCTACACCAGTTTTGGACCAATTAATTGTTCCTCCAGAGCCAATCCATTTTTTTGTCTGAATATCTAGTTTTCCATTTGTTTTATGGATAACAATACTATCCAGAGCATTTGAGCCGGATGATTTTTCAGTCATTAAACAACGGAGATTTCCATTCTCTAGTTCGACGCTTATAGTTGTTCCATATTCGAATGAAAAATCACCATTCGTATAAAACCACTTTGAATTACCAGCATCGGATATTTTACCGTATAAAAAAAACTGAATAGAAAATTTCAGAAAGTCATCGGTGCTTTTATTCTTAGTTGATATTAATTGATCAATTACATCATGCCAATTCTCCAACTTGTCAGAACTTGTCTCTTTAGAGATTAAATGGTTGTATGAATACAAATAATTAAAAATATCTGGATATGATTTTAACAAGTTTTCTTGCATAGAGTTGCAGGTATTGACAATTTGCGTAAAAGTTGCGTCGTCAATTTTTCCATTTTTTAAAAGATTATCCTTCAATAAATCATTGGGAAAACTTTTAACCTTATCTGATTCATTATCTGCGTATAGGTCATTAAGATGTTTAATGAATTTTTGTTTGTCAGTTGGAAATGACTGTGCCGTGATAAAAACGCACTTGATTAAGATGAAAAGGATGAAAAACTGTTTCATAAAATAAATTGTAACATTGAAGGTAATCATTTTTAATCTATAAAAGATAAATTCAAACAATTTGTAAGCAGGATTAACCTCTGAATTTAATAACGTAATAAATATTAAAATTAGTTTTTCGTTTTTTTTAGAAAAAAAAGCAATTGGTTATTGCAGATAAAAAAAAAAGACATACATTTGCAATCCCAAATTTGGGGTACGTTCTTTAACTTATCGTTAACAAAACACTTGCCGATGTAGCTCAGTTGGCCAGAGCAGCTGATTTGTAATCAGCTGGTCGGGGGTTCGAATCCCTCCATCGGCTCAGAGTGTTGGGGGTGTCGCATAGTGGCTATTGCAGCAGACTGTAAATCTGTCACCGTTTGGTATCGTTGGTTCGAGTCCATCCATCCCCACTAGGCACCGTATTTAAGCGGGAGTAGCTCAGTTGGTAGAGCGTCAGCCTTCCAAGCTGAACGTCGCGAGTTCGAATCTCGTCTCCCGCTCAAAAATACTAAGGCCGGTGTAGCTCAGGGGTAGAGCGCTTCCTTGGTAAGGAAGAGGTCACGAGTTCAATTCTCGTCATTGGCTCAGGGTAAATTTTTCGCCTTCACTAGCGTGTGATTGTGATTTTTTGTAAAGTAAATTATTAACTAAGTAACAAATAAGTAAAATGGCTAAGGAAAATTTTGACCGCTCCAAACCGCACGTGAACGTTGGTACTATTGGCCACGTTGACCACGGTAAAACAACATTAACAGCTGCGATAACTTCAGTATTATCTAAAAAGGGTTTTGCTGAGGTTCGTGATTTCTCTTCAATTGATAATGCTCCAGAAGAGAAAGAAAGAGGTATTACAATCAACACATCCCATGTTGAGTATCAAACAGACGTCCGTCACTACGCTCACGTGGACTGTCCAGGACACGCTGACTACGTAAAAAACATGGTTACTGGTGCTGCTCAGATGGATGGTGCAATATTGGTTGTTGCCGCAACAGATGGCCCAATGCCACAAACACGTGAGCACATCCTTCTTGGACGTCAAGTTGGTGTTCCAAGAATCGTTGTTTTTATGAACAAGGTTGACATGGTAGACGATCCAGAATTATTGGAATTGGTTGAAATGGAAATTCGTGAGTTATTGACTTTCTACAAGTATGACGGAGACAACGCTCCAGTAATTCAAGGTTCAGCTCTAGGAGCATTAAACGGTGAAGATAAGTGGGTGAAAACAGTTGAAGATTTGATGGATGCTGTTGATACGTACATTGAACTTCCTCCGCGTGAAATTGACAAACCTTTCTTGATGCCTGTTGAAGACGTATTTACTATCACAGGACGTGGTACAGTGGCTACTGGACGTATCGAAACAGGAATTATCAACTCTGGAGAGACTGTAGATATCCTTGGAATGGGTGATCTTAAATTAACCTCAACAGTGACGGGTGTAGAGATGTTCCGTAAAATCCTTAATAGAGGAGAAGCTGGTGACAACGTTGGTTTATTGTTAAGAGGTATTGAAAAAACTCAAATCAAAAGAGGAATGGTTATTTGTAAGCCAGGTTCAACAACTCCTCACGTAGAGTTCAAAGCTGAGATTTATGTATTGAAGAAAGAGGAAGGTGGACGACACACGCCATTTCAAAACAAATATCGTCCGCAATTCTATTTCCGTACTACTGACGTAACAGGTGAAATCAACCTAGAAGCTGGTCGTGAAATGGTAATGCCAGGTGATAACGTAACAATTAATGTTAAGTTAATTGTACCTGTAGCAATGGATAAAGGTTTACGTTTTGCTATCCGCGAAGGTGGTAGAACTGTAGGTGCTGGACAGGTTACAGAGATTGTAAAATAAGAGTTTAGGTAATGTTTAAATAAGGGGGGTTTTTACGAACTCCCCTTTTTAGACGGGTGTAGCTCAGCTGGTAGAGTGGTGGTTTCCAAAACCATTGGTCGTGGGTTCGAATCCTACCGCCCGTGCACAAATAAAAATTGACAAAGTGGTATCAAAATTAAGAACATACTTCAGAGAAGCATACGACGAGTTACTTCACAACGTTACTTGGCCGACATGGTTAGAATTACAAAACAATACCATATTAGTAGTAATAGCTTCGGTTTTGTTGTCCTTGATAATTTTCGCCATGGATTATGTGGTGGGGATTAACAAAGAAGGATTTTGGGATGGATTAATGGGTTGGATTTACAACAAACTATAAACGGTGCACATGGCAGAGATTGTGAAAAAATGGTATGTAGTTCGTGCCGTCAGTGGAAAAGAAAAAAAAGTAAAGGAATACTTGGAGTTGGAAATTGCTCGCGCCAAGCTAACGGATTTTGTGAGTCAAGTTTTAATCCCAACAGAGAAAGTATTCAAGATACAAAATGGTAAGAAAGTCAATAAAGAAAAAGTCTACCTACCAGGTTATGTCATAATCGAGGCATCATTGGTTGGAGAGGTAGCACACGTGATTAAAAGTATTCCAAATGTCATAGGATTTTTAGGTACCGAAAAAGGTGGTAAACCTGTCCCCATGCGTTCGGCAGAGGTAAATAGAATTTTAGGTAAAGTCGACGAGTTCGCGGAAACAGAGGAAGAAATCAAAATACCTTTTGTGGTTGGAGAATCAGTAAAGGTGGTAGATGGGCCTTTCAATAATTTCAGTGGAGTTGTAGACGAAATAAACGAGGATAAGAAAAAACTAAAAGTAATGGTTAAAATCTTCGGACGTAAGAATCTTTTGGAGCTTAGCTGCATGCAAGTTGAGAAAGAGGGATAAATTGTATTAACCGTAGGAGTGGGTCTGATGAGAAAAGCTTCCCGTCAAAACACCCATGTTGGACTACATAATTTGAATATATATGGCTAAAGAAGTAGCAGCACTGATCAAATTGCAGATCAAAGGAGGAGTTGCCAATCCGTCACCACCAATTGGACCTGCGTTGGGTGCGAAAGGGGTTAATATCATGGAGTTCTGTAAGCAGTTTAACGCGAGAACTCAGGATAAAATGGGTAAGGTAGTTCCTGTAGTGATTACCGTTTACGGTGATAAATCGTTTGATTTCGTATTAAAAACCCCGCCCGCAGCAGTACAAATTGTTGAGCACACTAAAATCAAAAAAGGGTCAGCAGAACCTAATCGAGTAAAAGTTGGGACAATCTCTTGGGATCAAGTCCGAATGATTGCTGAAGATAAGTTACCCGACCTGAATTGTTTTACAGTGGATTCAGCTATGCTTATGGTTGCAGGAACAGCCAGAAGTATGGGTGTTAACGTTAAAGGTGGTTCTGCCCCTAAAACCAAATAATAGGTAGTATGAAAAGAGTTTCTAAAACAAGAAAAGAAGTTTTGGCAAAGTATGATTTGACCAAATCTTACACTCTCTCAGATGCATGCGATTTGGTTAAGGGAATATCCACTTCTAAATTTGATGCTTCTGTAGACATCGCGGTGCGATTGGGAGTAGATCCAAGAAAAGCTAACCAAATGATTCGTGGAACCGTTGCATTACCGCACGGTACTGGTAAGGACGTCAAAGTACTCGTACTTTGTACTCCTGACAAAGAAGCTGAGGCAAAGCAAGCTGGTGCTGATTATGTTGGTCTTGACGACTTTATTGAAAAAATCAAAGGAGGTTGGACGGACATTGACGTAATTATAACTATGCCATCTGTAATGGGTAAAGTGGGTGCTTTAGGTCGTATTTTAGGACCAAGAGGACTTATGCCGAACCCTAAGACAGGAACCGTTACCATGGAAATTGGTAAGTCCGTAGAAGAGGTTAAAGCTGGAAAAATTGACTTTAAAGTCGATAAGTACGGTATTATTCATTCTTCTGTAGGTAAAGTTAGTTTCGACGGCGGAAAGATTCGTGATAACGCGAATGAATTAATCCAAACGTTGATTAAACTTAAACCATCCGCGGCGAAAGGTACCTACATCAAGAGCATTTATTTAAGCTCAACGATGAGTCCAGGTATTCAAATTGACACAAAGTCTGTTAATGCTTAAAACTTAGTGAAATGACAAGAGAAGAAAAAGCAAAATACATCGACAATTTGGCAGCTGAATTACAGTCGTCAGCTATTGTCTATTTAACAGACACTGCAGATTTAACAGTTGAATCGGTGAATACACTGCGCAGAAGATGTTTTCAAGCAAACATTAAGATGCGTGTGGTAAAAAACGCACTGCTTCAAAAAGCAATGGATAAAGTAGAAGGAAAGAATTACGGAGGCCTCACTGAGGTGCTGAAAGGATCTACTTCTATTATGTTTTCAGAGATAGCAAATGCACCTGCCAAATTAATACAAGATTTCCGCAAGAAAAGCGCGAAACCAATATTAAAAGGCGCATACATCGATGAGGCGATATTTGTTGGTGATAGTCAACTAGTAATTCTTGAAGCTCTTAAAAGCAAAGAAGAATTGGTTGGAGAAATCATCGGCTTATTGCAAAGTCCTGCGAAAAATGTGTTGTCTGGTCTTAAAGGTGCTGGTAGCAAAATTGCTGGTATCCTAAAAACCCTCGAAGACCGAGGATAGTAAATTAATAATTTTAAACCTTTTTAAATTTAAATAAATGGCTGATTTAAAGCAAATAGCAGAAACGTTGGTTAACCTAACAGTAAAAGAAGTTAATGAGTTAGCAACAATTTTAAAAGATGAGTACGGAATCGAACCAGCTGCGGCTGCTCCAGTGATGGTAGCAGGTGGTGCTGTTGGTGGTGGTGAAGAAGCGGCTGCTGAAAAAACAGAGTTCGACGTAATACTTAAATTCGGTGGACCTAACAAACTAGCAGTGGTTAAATTAGTGAAAGAACTAACCGGTAACGGATTGAAAGAGTCTAAAGACTTAGTTGATGCAGCCCCTTCAACATTGAAAGAAGGTGTTTCTAAAGACGAAGCAGAAGGACTTAAAGCTGCTTTAGTAGAAGCTGGAGCTGAAGTTGAGATTAAATAATAATCGTCTTCATACACAGGAAAGGCACCGTATCAATACGGGTGCCTTCTCCTGTTTTTTAGCATATATAAATTCCGTATTGAAGTAACTAAAACTTAAAAAGCCTTGGTAACAATGAGTAATTCAACCAGAATTAATTTTTCTTCAAGCAAAAATAAATTTGATTATCCGGATTTCCTGGAAATTCAGTTAAAATCATTTCAAGAGTTCTTCCAATTAGAAACAACTCCTGAAAACAGAAATAGTGAAGGACTTTTTAAAGTCTTTGCTGAAAACTTTCCAATAACAGATACAAGAAACCAATTTGTTCTTGAGTTTTTGGATTATTTTGTCGATCCACCTCGCTATTCCATTGAAGAGTGTATCGAAAGAGGGTTAACTTATTCGGTTCCCCTAAAAGCTAAATTGAAATTGTATTGTACTGACCCTGAACACGAAGATTTTGAAACAATCGTTCAGGACGTTTACTTAGGTACAATTCCTTATATGACACCCAAGGGTTCTTTTGTAGTGAATGGTGCAGAACGTGTGATTGTTTCGCAGCTACATAGATCACCAGGTGTATTTTTTGGTCAAAGTCGTCACGCAAATGGCACGAAGCTATATTCGGCAAGAATAATCCCTTTCAAAGGATCGTGGATTGAATTTGCAACGGATATAAATAATATCATGTATGCATACATCGACCGAAAGAA
>Ga0049081_10000744_pt1 | contig 12403 bp, 7 predicted proteins | sample GreLakmeER78MSRF_FD_66717 | JGI IMG/M metagenome (GOLD analysis project Ga0049081, IMG submission 66717) | Freshwater lentic microbial communities from great Laurentian Lakes, MI, USA - Great Lakes metaG ER78MSRF | ecosystem: Environmental > Aquatic > Freshwater > Lake | place: Great Lakes...
GAGGTATGTCCCAGACAATATCAAACAGGCCGCCCAGCTTCTGGTTGCTGATGTTATGAACAATGACTCTGAATATCGTAACCATGGAATCTACAGAGCGGATATGGATGCCATTTCTCTATACATGAATCAGAACTTCTACCAGTCAACAGGGAATATTGAGGCAGATATCCTTCTTATGGATTACACACTGTTTGTGATGGATTATGTGGTGTAATGTCAGCAAAAACATTTTTAAGATTTGTTCACACAGTTGACATTTATCAAAAAACTACTGCTGTAAACGCAGCTGGTCAAAAGACAATTACATTTGCAAAGAGCGCAACAATTCCCGCCTCATACCAGTCAGGGGTCAGCGAAAGAAGGATTGAGCCTTACATTGAGAACATTGAAGAATATAGATTTTATGTCTCCTACCAAGATGCTTCTGTTATAACATATAATAATAGAATTTTGAATGTCCAAGATCGTGCCGGTAATGTAATTGAAACTGGCCCATTAGAGATTATAAGTATTCGTAAACAAATGGGGTTTGGTGGAAGACTACATCACCTAATTATTGGTGCGAGAAGAGTGGTTGAAAATGCTTAAGATGCAAATAAATTCCAATGTGACAAAGCAAATGGAAGCCATTATTAATAAAGTTGACACTTTTCCAAACAGAGTCGCTTCTGCACAGCAATCGGCTTTATACCGAACAGCAAATAATATTGGACAAACTCTGTATAAAAAATATCCTACATCTAAATATCTAGAGTATACAATTATGGCTTCTGGGAAATTAGGTTATAAACTAACAATATCTCCAACAAGGAATACAAGGACATCCGGAGGTGACGATGCATATATTGCTGCTTCGGTATTTCTCAAAGGGCGTAAAGCCTATACTGTAAAAGCAAAATCGGGATCTAAAATGAAACTTAGAGAAAAGTCTGTGCCCCCTTATCCAGCTTTATTAACAACGGCAAAAATCCCAAGAATGGCTGGGCATGAAGATGAAATTAAAATGGCTATTAGAGAACAAGTTCTTAAAAACTTACAATATGCATTAGATCGTTTTGGCTTTGGACCAAGAGGTGGAACAACAGGACTTATAGACTTGCCAAGAGTCAGGAGTAGAGTAAAATGACAATAAGCGTTTATGATGTAAATACATTTTTAAAGAATGATGCAACTCTTCAAAGCCTTGCCGGGAAGACTATGAACTTCTTCCCAGTAATTGGATATGGAACTGAACTTCCTCCTTTTGTCGTCTACTTCTTCAGCCCCTCAATTCCCTCAATTGACGCATATTGGAATAGAAATGATCTTGTTAGATACTCTATATACGATAGCGATGTTGACAGGCTCTTTAAATTATCAGAAAGAATAATCTATCTATTAGGTTACGGAGATAATGTTCAAAAGACTGGTGGTGTTACAAGCAATAACCATAGATTTAAATCTTCTGTGTTTTTGGGTTCTAGCCTAATTGAGCCTCTTGAAAAAGAAGGCTGGTACCAGATGGACTTAGATTTTAGAATATTTTCAACTACTTTATAAATTTGTGGTATGCTAATAAGATATGAAGTATACTACTATTACATACATTGGTAAGGCCGAAGGCTATACCGTTAAAATGGGCGCTAAATCTTACGAATTTGAATGGCAAAAAGGCTTGGGAATTGGTAATAAAAAAGAGGAAGTTAACCCATTGCATGTACAAAAGATCGCTAAATGGCGTGACAAAAGAGGAAAGAAAATTTTTTTTCTCGAATAACTAGGAGGAATCTAAAATGGCAACAACAGCCGCAAATATAGTCGTAGGTGAAGCAGTCGTAAGAGTTGGTGCATCCAACTTGACGATGACCGGAACCGATTTCGACGCACTTCGTCATGTGGGATACACACAGGGTGGAGTAGAAATCTCATGGCAACCAGATATGGTTGACATTGAGGTTGATCAGTTCGGAGACGCTGCAAAAGTCATCCAATCAAAAGTTAAGGTTATGGTCAAGACGACCATGGCTGAAGGTACATTGGAAAACCTTGCTGTCGCTTGGAGTTACAACTCAACAGTTGCAAACTCGGACTCAGCAAGTTCTGACATTGTGAACACCCTTGACGGTGCCAACACCCAAACCTTTAAGTTTGGTGGACAGAATGTTTACCCATTCGAAAAGGCTATCCAAATTGAGGGTAATGCACCAAACTCAACGGCTTCAACAACTTACACACGTAAGTTTAGAACCAAGAGAGCTATCTCAATGGAATCGTCAACAATCAGCATGAAGCGTGCAGAGGCAACAGTCTTCGCAGTTTCATTCCGTGTTCTCCCAGCATCAGATGATACTGGATACGAGTACGGTAAGATCATTGACCAGAAGCCAGCTTAATAAATAACATTTAAAATTAGTACTTGGGCAATCCTCTGTGTGGTATCATATACTGCACAGAGGATTTCTCTGTATATACACCAAAGGTAGGAAAATACAAAATGGCTAACAATAAGAATGTTGATATGTACAAGGGTACAGAAATCGTCTTTGCAGACGGAAAAACAAGAGAAATAAGACCTCTTACAATTAGAGCGCTTAGGGAATTCATGAAAGTTGCAAATGATATGAAATCAACTGATGAAGGCTCCCTCTCAGATGAGGACATTGACAAGATGGTTGCTGCGGCAAAGATTGCTCTCAAGAAAGTAGACCCAGAACTGGCTGCTGATGATGAGGCACTGGAAGATGCACTAGACCTTCGTTCGTTCCAAGAACTTATGAATGTCGCTATGGGTGGCGACCCAAACCAGTAGAGGGAGAGGCTGGAGATACCGGCGATCCAATCGCTTGGAATGACCTCCCCCTATTAAAATACGAATCAGAAATCTTTGTGCAAATTGGTGCTTGGAAAAGTCTGGAAGAATTGGAAGACTCATTGCTTTTGCATGAGTTATTCCTTTTGTATAGAGCATGCGGTAATGAATATACAAAATCTATCAAAGCGTCTTCAGTAGCCTTTGGTGGTGAAGTTGATTTTAGTGATGACTGGTACGAACCAATGTCAGAAACAGAACGAGAGAAAAATCAACCATTTATTGATGGAAGTAACTTTGGCAGTTTGCCAATCTCTCTGGGATTTGAAACTGTTGAATAATAACATTGCATTTTGCATGCTAAAATGGGATAATCTAAGAGGTGCTAATTAATGAGTGATGTAGATATTGTATTGGAAATCGCTACTAAGGGCGTAGATGACATCTACAAACTTAGTAATGCGATGCAACAACTTGACAAGGTTCTTCGAGGTGTAGCAAATCCAATGAAGGCTCTTGATGCAAGAAGCCGTGCTCTATCCGCTGCTGTAGGTTCAGCAGACTCCTCATTAAAAGCTCATGCCAAAACAATTGGTCAACTTTCAAGAAACAACTCTGTCCTTAGCAATGAGCTAGGAAGAGTAAGAAAAGAAATCTCCTCAATGGGGACTGATTTTCGTTATGCCTCAGGAGCATCAAGTTCCTTTAGAAAAACTGCAATATCCGATCTCAAAGCTTATGAAAATTCTTTAAAGAGAATTCGTGTAGGAGCACTGGCGGAAGACTTAAGAGGTGTAGCGCAAGAGCAAAAGCGTCTTGGTAAAGATGCTCAGTTCGTTGGTCGAAGTCTTATTATTGGTCTTACAACCCCAATTGTTGCGTTTGGTAGATACGGACTACAAGCACTTGTTGGTGTTGATAGAGAATTTGTTAGATTAAATAAAGTTCTTGAGAATGTCTCTCCTAATATAGAGGCTGCAGCCAAGAAGATGAACATTAATCTCACTGGTGCAACCAAAGAGCAGTCAAAGCAACTGCAAGGCATGGTTGACAGATATGAGAGATTAGATAAATCATTAACAAAAGTCAGTTCTAGATTCGGTATTGCAAAGAGTATTACTGTTGGTCTTGCCGGAGACTTTGCTGAACTTGGTATTCAAAGCGAAGAAAGTATTGCAAAGATTACTGAATTAACTGCTGCAACTGAAAAACTCGGCGATATGGATATTGGTGCTGCGAAAGACCTGGTACAGAGTCTTTACTTCCAAGCACAAAGAGCAATGCAGATGTCGGGTCAGGGAAGGAATATGACTTTCCAAGAAAGAGAAATTGCTGCAATTGGAGCAGCAACATCTCAATTAAACCTTTTTAACTCTGTTGAAAACGTAACAGCATTAACCCTTAGAGATTTAGGTGATGCGTTCCCAGAAGTTGCTGCCGCTGGTAGCTCTTTTGGTCTTTCAATGACTGAGTTGGCTGGAATGCTTGCACCAATGAAGGCCGCCGGTTTTGAAGTTGGTGCCTCTGCTAACTCTATTAAAGTTTCACTGCAGAGGCTTGTTGCACCAACCAAGCAAAACGCTGACTTATTTAAAGACTTATCAGATCAATATAAAGTTAACTTTACTGCAATTAAGGGAACTGGGCTTGATGCTGTTCAATCTCTCATTGACGGATTTAATGAACTAAAAGATAGTGCTGCTGGCCAAGAAGGAGCCATGGAATTCTTTGCAAGAGTGTTCGGTGTTCGTCAAGGACCAAGAATGGAAGTCGCAATTGCTCAGATGGCTGAGTTTGATTCGGTTCTTAAAAATTCAACAATAAATTTAGATTCTGCTGAAAAGAAATTACAAGGGTTTGCTAATGAAGCTATTCGTTCTGGAAATGTTACAAAAGATGTAAACCTACCACTTATCAATAGTTATAAAGACATTGGAATAATTGCAAGAATAGCAACTGCTCAAGTTAAAGAAGGCGAAACCGCAATGATTGACGGTTTTGGAAAAGTTAATCTTGAACAAGTAAAGGCTGCTAGAGAAGTTAGAAAAGCAGTTACTGAAGAAATTGTAAAAGCTCAAAGAACAACCGGTGAAGATTTAATTGGGCAAGTCAATACAGAAGCCGGTCGAGCTATGTTTATTGAACTTGCTGGTGCAGCCAACGCTGCTGAAGTAGCGCAAAGAGAATTAGATGTTGCATTAGGATCTCTTGACACTCAGCTTTCAATTCTTAAAAACAACTTCAAATCTTTTGCTTCGGATATTATTAAAAGCGTTAGACCTGCATTAGAAAAAATATCTGATATATCAAGCAAGTTAGTTACTGCTTGGGGAGCTCTTGATGGAAGGACAAAGAAATTAATTTCAACTATTGTTGTTGGGTTTGCAACAGTTGCTGCTTCTATTGGACCATTGATTTTTGTATTTGGTCAGTTCAGATTGGCTATGGCAAGTATCTCTGGTGTTATATTTAGCTTCCTCCCTAAATTAAAAACAATGACAACTGAATCTGTTGCAGCAAGTCAAGCAATGCTTCGCTTAACTAAGCCATTAGGGGTTATGGGTGATACGGTTGTCAACACCAACACCAAGTTTGCAACTTTTATTGCAACACTTGCTTCTGGCGAAGGTCCAGTTGGAAGATTAGCAAATAAGATTGGGTTGATGACTGGTACTTTGCAGAAGACAACTACTGCACCAGCTGCTCTAACTAGAGAAGTACTAGCAACATCAAAGAAAGCAAGAGAAACGCTTCCTGCACTTGCTGGAGGAACGGGTCCTGTTTCTATGGGGCCATTGGGCACACCGGCTGGCGCACCACCTGCTGCTTCATTATCTGCAAGATTAAAGTCTGCATTGAGACTGCAAGGAACTGGAGTCATGTCTGGTGCTGCTGGAGTAAGAGGTCCTGGCGGTCGCATGATGCCAATGAGTCCTGATGATAAAGACATGCTAACAAAAGTTGAAGCGATGATGAAGCAAAATCTTGTTGCTAAGGGTTATCCAACAATGCCGGGTGGTAGAGGACCTGGAGGTGCATTCTCAAGAACTGTTAATGACATGGTTCAAGATGCAATTAGATTGCAAGCGGCCGGTACAACTTCTGGTTCTGCTGGAATAAGAACAGCAAGTGGTCGTTTCAGAAGAATCACCAGTGGAGAAAGAGAATCTCTTAGAAATTTTGAAGACACAAGAGAGACATTGGTAAAGAGGTCAGTTGCTCAAAGGGCACTGAGCAGAAAAAATATTGATTTTGATATCTTCTCAGACCAAAGAAGTTATAAGGGTAGAGACATTTCTTCAGAAAGAGCTTCTGATATATACAGAGGTGGAATCAAAGGAAGAATGGCTCAATTCTCTGAAGCAACAAGCAGAGCAAGAGATGCTGGTCCTGACAGCATAAAAGAACTCGGCGGTAAAGTTAAGGGGTTGGCAACAGCACCAGTTACTGCCTTTAAGAAAAGTATAGAGGGCGCATCAGTATCAGTGATGGCTCTTAGAGCGCAACATGCTGCTGCAGGAGTTGAAGCTCCAAGAATGTTTGCAAGAATGTCCGCTGCCGTAAAGGGATTTACAACAGCAACAACTTTTGGAACCCAAGCAATGAAGATTTTGAAACTTGCAATGATTACATCAGGTATTGGAGTAATCATCCTTGCAGTTGCAGTTGGCTTTATGTTAATTAAAAATAACATGGACAAGTTTAAAGAAGCTGGTTCCAAAGGTCTGAAGGTTGTTGGAGAAGCTTTTAAAATAATTAAAGATGCTGCAATGGAAGTTGTACGCCCAATTGTTGATTTGTTTGCATCATTTGGAGATGGCGCAGAAGGCGCAGAAGGTGCTGTAAGTGGTCTTGGAAATATCTTTAATGTCCTTGCAGGCGCTCTTAAGATTGTTGCCAATATGTTTTCTTTCCTCGTTAAAACAATAATCCAACCATATCTTTACATAATAGTAAATATTGTTAAATTTGTAATCAGTCTATTTACTGGTCAATGGATGAATGCTCTCAAAGCACTCGGCGCAGCCTTTGGCGGTGCCTTTGCACTGATTGGCAAACTTGTATTGGGAACAATGGCATTCCTTGTTAAGCAAGTTATTAATATAATTTTTGAAATACCATCTGCATTTATAAGGGCTTGGGCTTTTGGTGTTGAGAAAGCAACTGATTTATTCTTTGGATTTGCCCAATTTATAGTTGATCAAGTAAAAAAAATTCCAGTCCTTGGAAGATTCTTGGGCGGGGCATCGCAAGGCGCTTTAGATTTACTTAAGAAAGGAAGAGACGCTTATGTAGGAGTAGTCAGAACTGTTTCAAGTGCTATCAATGGCGCTGGCGACTTTATAAAAAGAGGAATTGACAGCGGTGTAAAATCAGCAACCAATGCAATGGATAAACTTGGCAAGGGTGGTGTTAAGGGAAGCAAAGGAAAAATTACAATTGGTAAAGATGATGTTGATACTGACCCAATGCAGGAACAGATTGCAAATGCAACCGGAGAAGGAATCAAGGCTGGCGCAACTGAAGGCGCAAAAGAACTAGCAAAGAAACTTGCTGGCTATGCAAAATCTCTTAAACAAGAACTTCAAAATGATATTCAAGACAGAATCAAGACTGCAATGCAAGATGTTGTTACAGCGCTTACTGAAGGACTTAAGGATCAAAAAGAAGCATCCCTTAAAATCTTTGATGATCAACTTAACAAAATTGAATCTGTTGCAAAAGCTGAAGAAAGACTTACTAAGACAAAAGAATATGAAAACAAGAAAAGGGAGATGGAGGAAAAGAGAGCTCTTAACCAACTCAATTCCCAGCGTAATTACCAACTTGCAATCTACGAAGGTCGTATTGATGACGCAAGACAAATTTCACTTGAAGGTAAGAAGTCAGAAGTAGATTCTCAAAAGGAGATGGCTGATCTTGAGGTTTCAAGAAGTCAAGAATTAGCCGATGAAAGAAAAGCAGATTTAGTTCAGTCAATTAAGGATGCAAAAGATATTGCTTCAAAATACTTTGATGACATGATCAAGAGTTTTACAGATGCTGCGAAAAAAATTACTGAATTCCCTCCAACTACTGCTGATAAGTTTAATGAACAATTAGAGAAACTAAAAACTGCTGCTGGTGATAAGTCAAAGTTAATGGGAGCAGCTTTTACTTCCTCATTTACTGGAGCATTGTCAGCTCTTGGTATTGATGCTGAAGGACCATTGACTACAAGTCTTGCATCTATAACAGCAATAATCTCAAAAAATAATCCTTTTGGTGCGACTGGAGTATGGCAAACAACTATTGATGCCTCTATTGAGGGATTGAAGCAAAAGTACATCGGTCTTACAGATACATTAAACACTGCCGTTGGCGAGTCTTCAGGCAAGTTCAGTGAACTATTTGCAATCTACACAAAATATAAAGACCTTGTTGCAGCATCCGAAGGCGATTCAGCTGGTGGAGGTGCTGGTGGAGGTGCTGGCGGAGGAAAAGGCGGAGGAAAAGGCACTGGCAATGGTAATGCTGGTAAGCCAGGGTTTAATAAAGACGGAGTTAAGATTGGCAATAAGGTAGCGATTGCTACTGCAAATGCAAACCTTTCTGCAATTAAGACATACTCTGATAAATACCTTGATGAGAAATATGGAAAAACGGCAGAAGGTAAGAAACTGGCCGCTTCAATCAAGGGAACAGTTGGCGCAATCGCTTCTTCATCAGTTCTCTTAGGCGGGCATGATAATGGCATGAAAGACTTCATGCCTGTCATTCTTGCTAGCAGGTATAAAGACCAAATCACAACAAACTCTGAACTAATTTACGCCTATATTATGAACAACAGGGCGCAATTCCTCAAGGGTTCGGGCGCTGGTGGGCGAACAGACGAAAAGGGAAGAAGCGGTTTCTTTAAGGGCGGTATGTTGTCATACGGTGATGGTGGAAGAACTGAAGGCCCAACACAGCAAGGTATTCCTGCAGTACTTCACGGCGGTGAATATGTTGTAAGAAATTCAGCCGTTAAGAAATACGGTTGGGGAATGCTTCAGAATATTAACCAAGGAACATACAAGCCAAAACCATTTGAAAATGGTGGAATGATTGAATCATTTGCAAAGGGTGGAAAAGTAAAGAAGAGTATGACTCCAGCCCCTCGTAGACTTCCTACAGAAAGCCCAATTGACACAACAGACCCATCATATAAAGAATGGCAATGGCAACAACAATCTGGAGGTTTGAATTATGATTTCCTATACGCTGTTGCTAAGAAAGAAAGTGCTAAGTCTAAAACAACAAAAGGTCTACCAAACTGGACTGATATTGGGGGAATGCGTAAGAGTCCTGACTTAAAGAAACCACAAGATAAATCTAGTGGTGGATTTAATATGCCAATCTCTCTATGGACAGCGCTTGGCGGTGATCAATTTGGAGCAGTACCAGGAAATGCTACAGCCCTTCAACAGATGGTCATTAATAATAGGCATTTAGTTTTTGGCTGGTTCAATGATAAAACACAGACTTACAATACTCCTAGAGGTACAGATGCACACACAATGCCTAGGTATGCAAGAGGGGCTGCTAATACATCTTATGTCCCCACTCCAGAATCTTTTGATCCAACTAAGTCATATCAAGATAATCTAGTAACTAATAAAACTAGAGCAGCAAAGACATCTTCTGCCAATTTACCAATGGGTTTTGCAACAGTTGAGGGTAAAAATAATTTCTTAAAGTATTGGGAGAGAGCTGAAAAGGTTGAAGGTACACAAAAAATAGCTAGAGTGCAAAATCCATTTAGTAGCCCCGTTTGGATTAGACCAAAGAAAGGTCTAATACAAAATTCAAGTCTTAAAGCGTCAAATGCTAAAACTGTTCCTACTCCTGCAGGATTTGAATATGGTGGAGTAATTCCTGAATATAAAATTGGCGGAGCTGTAAAGGGTGGAACTGGTAAAGATAATAATATTCCACGTTATATTGGACCCGACAATGATTTGACCAATCAATACCCATCGATATATGGGAAGAATTTACCTTGGCGAGCACCAGTTTCGCCATACAAAGCTGATAAAGCTGGGAATATTGAAAATCCTTATCAAAATCTAAGTTTTAGAGGTCCTCTTACAAACCACGCATCATTCATTGATGATATTTTTAATAATAGATATGAAACTGCTAGAAGAATGATTCACAGAGGAGTTACAACACCTCCACTAGTGGTTGATAGAACAGAAAGTCAAAATTTTAGAATAGACAGTTACGAAAAAGCACCCCTTTCTCCCAACAATCTTGTTGATAGAATTACAAAAACAGATACAGTAGGGGTTCTTTCAAGAAAACCTATAAGAGATTATTTTATAAAGACTTTAAAGCTTGTGTATCCAAAAGCTTATGATTCTGCAAAATTTACTATGGATTATTTGGATAATACATCAATCCCGATGGCTGGCATTCCAGACTCACCAAGTACTGCTTTTGACGTAATGCCAGTAACTCAGGATATTGTTAATAATCTGTACAGACAAAAAGATCAGCTATTACTAAACGCAGGTTATTTTCAAAATAACGGAAAATTTAAAAAAATTAATATTGGTTTCTCACAACCTAAGTATACAATCGCTGAACGACTTAAAGATTATGCTTTTGACAACAATAGATCGGATAAGTTTTACAATAGGAAGCCTTCATTAATAAAGATATTTGAAGAATTGCAAAGATTTATTACAATCCCTTATCAAATTTTTGATGGTAAATTATCACTTTCACGTAAGGAACTTCTAAAAAGAAAGGAATTAGCTTTAAATATTGGTCCAATGGGAGCAAAGGGATTTCCAAATGCGCCCAATGCTGGTGGGTATGCAACTGGCTTTGATGACTTAACAGCCCTGATAGCTTATCATCCAAAATTCAATGCTTCCGATTTTGAAAATGTAATGAGGCATGAAGTTGGTCATGCATTAGGAATGATGCATACTATGCCCGAAGCGGACAACGGGCAGGAATCAAAGTTTAATATCCCTAACCATGCAAAAGAAAGTATGATGTCTTATGAGGAGGGTTACGGTAATTCTAATATAAAGGCTGGAGATGCTGCTTATTACCAATTCTTAGATAAAGCAATTAAATCAAAGATAGCGCCAAAACCAAAGTTTGTATGGGATCGTAAACCTCCTAAGAATAAGGTTAAGAGATTTGAGGGTGGCATAATCCCCGAATACAAGATTGGCGGTCTTGTAAGTGGTGGTGCTGGTAAAGCTAAGAAGCCTCTATCTTTTGAAGATCAGCGTATTGCTTTTATGGCTCAACAACAGGCAAACAAAAAGAAACAAAGTATTTTTGGTAAAATAAAATCTGCTGTTGCAAGTCCTTTTGTCGGTATTAAAAACTTTGCTGCAAACCAATTATTAAAAAACATATATGGTGCACAAACTGGTCAGGGAACAACTGGTTCTGCAATGCTTCTTAACAGGGCTACTAATCCAAATATTGATACAGTTGCTCCCGGCGTTTCCGCTCTCAACATGGCTTCTGTAAGAGGTGCTCTTACAACAGCTAAGCAATTGACTGAAGCCGGTGCTCCTGTAAGTGGTTCATTCTTTGGTTTACAAAAAGCACTTGACCCCAAGAGAGGTCTTGGAGATAGATTGTCTAGTGGCGCTAGTGCAGGATTAAGCTTAATTGGTCCATCAACTATTTTTGCTGCTAACTCTGGTTATGCAAGCGGACTTGACTCAGCGGCTAAAACCGGTAGTTTGCTAAAGAATTCAAAACTAAGTGGTGTACTAAATAAACTTTCAAATGCAAAAAACACAATGCAAGAATCTTTTAGAGATTTTAAACGAAGCAATTTGACTCCGTTCTTCCCTAAGAGTGTATATCAAAAATGGCCAACATATGATAGCGATTTAAATCTTTCATTAGAGGACGTGTTTTTGCCAGAAATTAGTGCCCGATTGGGAAGAAGAAAATTGGAAAATAATTTCCTTGTTGAAAGTCAATATGCAGCATATGGAAGACAACAAGCCGGATCATCACGCCGTCGCCGCGGCCAGTTGTTTGACCCGCAACGCCCAACCTTGACCGCATCTGGAGAACTCCCCCCAATGCCAGCTGGATTTACTGGTAGTGACGCAAGCGGATTCCCCATACAGATTGAAAAACCTTTTAGAAATATTTTTGAAGAAGCAGGTGCTAATAAATTTGTAAGACAAAGCGAGGGGGCGAGTAAAGTTTTCTATCCAACCCTTCCAAGAATGCTAAGCAGAAAGTTGACTGCTGGAATTTCAATAAAGGATTGGTTAGGAACTTTGTCTTTGAAGGGTGCTGAAAGAGTTGCTGAACAAGCTGATATCCGTGGAATTATTAATAGTGTACAAAGGCAAGACTCAACATTAATAAGCGGCTATAAAATACCTAAAAACACTAAAGATTCAATGGTTCTATTTAAAGAACGAATTAAAAACAAAATAAATAATATGATTCTTCCAAAAGACACTGTTGAAAGTATTGGAACTACAATGGGTCCAAATCCATTGAAAGTAGCTGAAGAGGCAAGGGTGAGAGCTATTAAGCAAGCACAGGCACTGGCTTTGCGTGAAAAAGTTCTTGCTAATATTGAAATATCAA
>Ga0049081_10000745_pt1 | contig 12401 bp, 4 predicted proteins | sample GreLakmeER78MSRF_FD_66717 | JGI IMG/M metagenome (GOLD analysis project Ga0049081, IMG submission 66717) | Freshwater lentic microbial communities from great Laurentian Lakes, MI, USA - Great Lakes metaG ER78MSRF | ecosystem: Environmental > Aquatic > Freshwater > Lake | place: Great Lakes...
TCAAACAAAAGGTGGATTTAAATATTCTGCACAATATAAAGGAATAAAAACCGATTATGGTCTAGGTGGTATACATGGTGCTAGAGAAAGCAAAGTGTATAATTCTACTGAAGATACTATAATTATGACATCGGATGTTACTAGTTTTTATCCGAATCTAGCAATTAGAAATAAATGGGCACCTGCTCATTTACCTAAAGAAGCATTCTGTAATCAATATGAATGGTTCTTTGAAGAAAGAAAAAAGATACCTAAGAAAGATCCAAAGAACTATGTATACAAAATTGTTCTAAATTCTACTTATGGTCTTAGCAATGATGAGAATAGTTTCTTATATGATCCTCAGTTTACTATGAGAATTACTATTAATGGTCAGTTAAGTCTTACTATGCTGTATGAGATGATTTGTGAAGGTATACCCGGAGCAATTCCTCTAATGCAAAATACAGATGGTCTAGAAACAATGATACCAAGAGAACATGTAGAGAAGTATATGGAAATATGTGCCCGTTGGGAACAAATTACCAACTTACAACTTGAACATGATAAGTATTCTAAGTTAGTTTTAGGTGATGTAAACAATTACATTGCTGTTACTGAAGATGGAAAGTCTAAATGTAAAGGTAGATTTGAGTATAATAACTTAGCATTACATAAAAACAAAAGCTTTTTAATTATCCCTAAAGCACTACATGCATATTTTGTAGATGCTATTAAACCTGAAAAGTTTATAAAGGACAATTTAAACATTTTTGATTTTTGTGGTGGTGTTAAAATAAAAGGTGCTTGGAAATTTACTGAAAGAAAAATAGATAATGGAGAATATAGTGAAACAAAACTACAAGAAACCATTAGATATTACATCTCTAACAAAGGTTCTAAAATCATTAAAACTAATTATAATGACAAGCGTGAAATCCAGGTGGAAGCTGGTAAATGGCTACAGTCAACTATGATTAATTATGAAGAAAAATCATTTGAAGAGTATGATATTAATTATGATTATTATATTGAAAAGGTTAGAAAGGAAATTGAATCTTTAGAACCAATTATAAACCAATTAAGTTTATTTTAATTATGCCAAGAAAAATAGAAAACACAGGTAAAGCACACTTAATTAGTGTGCCATTACCTAATCATGCTGCTAGTTATACTGTAATTAGCCACCAATTTATTATTGATTATGCATTCCAATCCCTTACTAATGCAGGGTTTGGTATTGTAGATGAGGAGTACAGATGTACTGCTGATGGGCAAATTGCTCAGGGAATTTATAAATTAAATTTTAATAATGATCCTGAGTTATCAATGATGTTTGCATGGACAAACAGTTATAATAAACAAGTAAAGTTTAAATGTGTTGTAGGAGCTTATATTAATAATACAGGTTCTGTTATGATTTCTGGAGAAGTTGGTAGCTGGGTTAGAAAACATACAGGTACTGCAGATACAGAAGTAAAATCAACCATTGATGATTATATTAGCAATGCGCATATGTATTATAATCAGTTATGTTCTGATAAAGCTGCTATGGAAGTAGTAACATTAAATAGAAGAAAACAATCCCAATTACTTGGCGTATTGTTTGCTGAGTACGAAATACTTACTACAGAGCAAGCTAGCATGATCAGAGATCAGATGAAAAGACCCCAGCAAGTATTTAATAATACTGATAGTCTATGGGCTTTTTATAACTATGTAACTAATGCATTACAGTCATCACATCCTAAGACTTGGATGGAAGATCAAAGAATCTTGCATTTCTTCATAGGTACCATCTGTGACTTCAGTGCACCACCTCAAGCGGTAACTGCACCAGTTATTAATTTAAGTGCACCAGTTGACCCATTAGATGACAATTATGGAGAACCTGAGAATCAAACAAACTTGTTGGTTCAAATTGCTGAAGTTACAGGAGATGAATCTGTGTTAGCTCCTCAACAAATATTTGATTTAGAACAATCGGAAGTGTCTGATAATCAAGTGGTGCAAGAAGAGGTTGAAATAGATACTGTTTTGCACCAGTCTGAAGAAATCATTCTAGATATTACAGATACTAATGAAGCTCAAGAAGTTATATCTTTAGAACCAACTCCTGAAGATTATGAACAGTTCAATGCAGAAGAGATACTTGAATACACTGATCCTATTGGTAATACATTTGAAGCTCCTATAGTAGATAAAACATTTAATGAAGAACTAAGTGAAGCCATAAGTCAAAAGTTTGAGACTGAAGCTGAAGAGTTTGTATGGGGTAAAGAAGTTAAACTTGATATAGTTGATCTTAATGAAACTACTAAACAAGCAGTAATAGTAGAAGAAAACTTAGATAATGCTTTTGCTCAAGAAGATAATTTTGATCTTGACTTCACAAGTAATAGTGAAGAAGATGAAGATTCAGTTCCTGATTTCTTCTAATAAAAACTAATTAATTATTTAAATAAGGGGTAGCTTCGGCTATCCCTTTTTTTTTAAGTAATCCAATCAAAATGTAAATTAATTAATCCTAAGTATATAGAAACAGTATAGTATTCAATATCATTATCAGGATAATCAATTGTCCAACCAATTAAAAATTGATTATGAGGAAATACAAATTCAAATGATAATAACCACCATTTCATTTTCCTTGAGCTCTATAACGTTTTTTATAGTTCTTAGATTTTTTACATTTAGAACTTTTAGTTTTAGAATGTATCCCTGGACGGGATATTTTTGATTTAACGTATGCTCTTATTGTTGTTGTTGTCTTTGCCATGTTATCTTAAATTTTCAAATTGTTCTTTCTTTTTAATTGCCCAAATTGCTGAATAATTTTTACCTGTAAATCCTAATGATGACAAGAAATGATTTAAAATTTTTGCAGATTCTTTTTCTTGCCATGCATACGGACCAACATCCTGCTTATAATATGCTGATTCATTACCTGTTACCAAATAAAATAAATCTTTTGTTAACTTTAGCATATTACCTATAGTAGGTTGTAAAACTATTGTGCTTGATTTAGTAAAATCCAACCAATCTTGGGATCCAAATACAGGATTAAATAACTGATTCTCTTTTTGAATCATTAATACTTGATATAATGCATGATTAGCAATCCATCCTGATAAACCATAATCTTTTTCTCTTTGTTTCATTTTTGCAAATCTATCTGAATCATCATCATCATATCCAAATATAATAGCAGCAGTAAGCATCAATAATATTATATAAGCGGTTTCAGTTAACATTTTTTTCAATGCAACTTTTTCTTTATTTGTCATGTAATGTTTTAAGTAATCAGCATCTTGTAACATTTTTTTAATAGCAGATAAAGCATCAACATAAAAACCTCTTGTTAATTCATTAGTGTTCCAATTATAAACATCACCTCCTAAATTATTTTTTGACGTATCAAACTGAAATCTATTTAAAAACAAACCAGTAATAAATCTTCTAGAGAAAAAGAAAGTATTATAAAGTAAATTCTTTTCAGCCAAAGGCGAATCCAGTTGATTGGTTAAACCATTTAATCTTAGATTAGCATCATAAACTTTGAATTTAAAATCATTTAATTTTTTACTTCTACTTATTATTAGTTCTTCACCTTCAGAAAGAGCTCTTTCTTTTTTAATTTTATTTTTAGCCATTAATTCAGCTACAGACATGTGATATTTTTTGGCTAAACTTTCTAATGTTTCTCCTGTAGATACAACATGATTTACTTTGTCTACACCCCATTCAGGATTGATTCCTTCTTTTAATTTTAAAATATTATTTTGATCAAGTTCAAATGCTTCAGAATAAGGAATTTGAATTACAGAACCATTGTCTTTTACTTGATCTACCATTTGATAATACATCATACCAAATCCTAATTCTAATGAAGAATTAACCTCCATTAACTTTCTATCAGAATATAACCAATTTCTATCAAAAAAATCTGTTACAAATGATCTTGTAGAAGCTTTACCAAACTCTGTTCTTGCTTTACCTGGTGTTAAATCAAAAGCATCAATAATTTGTGTATCTAAAGGTTTTGCACCTTTAGCATAATAACCTTTAGTGCCAAGTTCAAATGTTGCTTTTGCTGCTCTATACTTACCTTGAGCCATACTTTTTATATTCATATTTTTACCACCAGCAACCTCAATAAGTTTATTAAATTGCATACCACCACGGTTTTTTAATGATGATACAGGATTTAATGAATAAAAAGCAAAACTACTGAAACCCATTAGTGAAGAACTTAATTTAGTAATCCATGGATTATCAGCTTGAAAATCACTAACTTTTTTTCCATAAAATGTTCTATTTATAAAATCTAATAATGCTGTTACTCTTCTATCAGTATCTGTATTTTTGGATAAATTTTTAATTTTATTTGTAGCTTTTAATAAAGAACTACTTGCCTGATTTAAGTTTTTAATTGAATTATCTTCATTAGATAAAACATCTAATATAGCATTCATTACAGGTTCTTCTTTGATTAAGACTCTTTGCTCATTAAGTGAATACATATAATCCCACATGGCTCTTAATACATCTGTGGAAGTTTCTTTTAAATCAAGCTTATATACACCTCTTACAGGAATTCTAGATATTGCACTACCTTGTAAATCAGTAGGAACATACATCATATGTTCTTCTAGATTCATAGCATATGTTTCAGCATCATCTGCTTTTTTCTGAAAAATAGATTTAATATATTCTAATCCTGTTTTAGCAACAGTTAACTTATCTTTTGCTTCTTGTTTTCCTTTACCAGATCTTATGTATTCTAAGGTAGTTCTTTGACGAAATCTTGCTAAATCTAAATAAAGTCTTGAGGAATAAGGTGTATCTTTTTGAACATCAAGATAATTTTGTTTTAATTTTTCAAGAAGTTTAAATTTGGCATTGTTAGTTGCTTTCAAATCATAATATTCTTTATTTAAATATTTAGTATCTGATGCATCTTCTCTAGGTAAATAATTACCTCTATTATCTACAACAGTTCCTATATAATTTGTTGATTTACCTGTTGGTATTGTTTTATAATCATCTTTTATAAATGATTTAGTATATTTAGAAATTGGGGCTCCATCTACAGTAATCTCTTTCCCAGTAATTGGGCTAATGATTTTTGTTTTCTTATAATAAGAACTATCATTAGGTCTTTCTACACTCCATACTTTTATTCTTGAATAACCAGTATCATAACCACCTTGACCATTATTTAATTCTTGATCCCATATATCTCTAACTACATGATTATTTAAAAACCAATTTTTAAATACATCGTTTTTTTCAAATAAATCTGCTATTGTCTGTTTATCACGTACAAAATCATCAATTGTTTCTTCTGTAAGTGGCTCTATATCAATACCTTCAAGTGCTTTATTTATAGCAATAATATAATAATCTGTAGCTACTATATCTCTAAGTTCATTTAGTTCTGCATATTTTGTTCTTAACTCAGCAGATTCTAATACAGATAAACCAAATTCATTTTTTTTATTTGTTAAGTCAGTAAAATCATCAATATCTTTTTGAGTACTTGCAATTTTACTGTTTTTCTTAAATACATAATTTTCTAAATAAAATAGTCTTTTTGATTCTTTTGGTGTTAATCCTGATTTTTTGTCAAATGTTTTTTGCAACTGAATTATTTCTTCTTCTATTTCCAAAAGTCTTTGAGAAGATGCTTCTCGTAAATTTAAACCATTTGGTTGCCCATCTTTATCAGTTACTTGATTAACAAGTCTAAATCGTTCTTCATAAAGTTCATTAAGTTTTTTTACAGTAGGATTGTTATTGCTACGTATTTGCAATTCTTTTATTCTATTTAAAATGTTTGCTTTATCTTCAAAATATTTAGCAGAATAAGATATACGTGTTGTTTTAGCAATAAATTGATCTATTCTTCTTTTAAATTCTTCTGGATTTTCTTCTAATGTAACACCTTCTGCTGGTAAAATTACTTTAGCAAAATGATCTAAATCATTTTGATATTTATTAAAATCAGTTTCAAATGTATAAAATTTAGAAGACTCTTGTCTATATTTTCTTCTTACTAATACTCGTTGAAGTTCTTCACCTGATTTATATTGACCAGTTGATAATGTCAAAGAATATAAATCATCATATTCAATCTGTGCTTCTTTAGATGGTGTAAAATCTAAAACATCATCGAGCTCAGTCCATGCTGAATTATTTTTTATAACATTTAATTTCTCCAATGCCTTTTGCCTTTCTATATAAGCATCTAAAGATACATTAGCAGATACGGTAATTGTTTGTTTTGTTGAAGGATCGTATACTTCATTATCTGTATTCCATATTTTTCTAACATCATAAACAACTTGTTTATAAGGTCTATGCATATACTTTTCATTAAATTCAGCTAATGCAGATATAGCAATTTTAATATCATCCTTATTACCTTTTTTTCTAGCAATAACAAGATTGTTTTCCAATACAGCTAGATCATATCTCCAATTTTTAAACTTATCAATAAAAGTATAAATTTCATATTCAGAAACTTCATTTGTTTCAGGGTTAATATCTGGAACTTTATCTACTGTAAGAAAAAAATCTTTCATCTCAGTAGTATTAGTGGGATCAATACCTGCTGCAATGAATAAAGGATTTAATTGATCAGCCATTTTATTTAACTGAGTATAGCTTTCACTTTCTGTTTGTGATAATTTTTGTCTTACGTATTTAAAAACTGAACCAAGTAAATCATCCATATTACCTGTAGGTGTAAACATTGCTGTAAGTAAACCTAAATCTTCTGTTTTACCTTCTACATAATCACTTATAGTATCAGCAGTTATTCTTTTAACAGTGTAAGCTTGAATTCTATCCATTAAGAGATTAATAGCTTTAGGTTGTCTAGATAGTTTTAACTGTGTGGCACTAATATTTTTAAGTTTTTGATTATCAATTTTATCAAAAATATCTTCAAAAAATTCTTGTATTTCTTGTTCTGAAAAACTTTCTTTATTTAATATTTGAAGAACTCCAGTTTTAAAATCACCTGTGATATTTTCAGCTAATAATTCTGTATTATCAATAAAAAATTCTTTGGCAAACTCTAAAGTTAATTCATCAGAAAGATCAATAGTATTTTCTAATTGCGTATTAATACTAGATAATTTAGCAATTAAAGGATTTGTACTATCTAACTTTAATAACTTTATAGTGCCTCTAATAAAATCTTGTTCTCCTTTAAGAACATTTTTAAAGTATTTAACTTTAGCAATTCCATCAACAGTTAGATGTTTATTATTTTCTTTTAGATTATTTAATACTTCATTTACTTTTCTAGTAAAAACATCTATTTCATTTACACTATTTATAAAAGCTAAAGATCTTGTTCTAAAGTCACCTTCTCTTTGTTCTAATGCTGTAACAATATTATTAAGATCATCCTCTGTCAAATTTAAACCTGTGGTTTTAAATGGTTCTAAATAATCTCTTATATTTTTAATAACATTTAATCCACCTTCTTCTTCTAATTCTTCTCTTAATCTTTTAGGAGAGTTTTTTAGAAGATTTAATTGATATTTCATAAAACTATGAGTATCATCAATTATTTGAATAAAATCTTTAGCATTTGTTTTTTCTAATGCTTTTATAAAATCATCTGTTTCTTTACTCATTTCAGCAAATAAAGATTTTTGATATTGTAAATCAGTAATAACAAAGTCTTTATTAATCATCATATCAACAAGTTCATTTAATGTAGTAGATGAATTAAGGTTAGCTAATTTTACTTCCCTACCCATAAGTTTTTTAATAACTTGTTTTAATGCATAAATTAATTTATCCATAAAATTTTTAAATGCTACATCATCTGATTTTATATTATTGATTTTATTTTCAGCATCTATTTCCATAGCAGTAACTATAGATTCTTCTTTAAATCTGTCAGTACCTTCTGCTAATTCAGGATATTCATCACGAACTCTTTGTTTAGCAAGTCTACCAGTAGTAGATAAATCTAATTGAGCATATAAGTTATCAAAAAGTATTTTATTTTGATAGGCAATACCTTTAATTAAGGGGTGTGCAAATTCATGAATTACTTTAGATGAATTAAATTTACCTTTTATAAAATAAACAGCATCACCATAAAAAAATGCAGATACATTTGACTTATAAGGAGTTGGACTATTTTGCAATAACATTATTGCTTCATCTGGAGTTACAATATAATAGTTTATATCAAAAGCTTGTTTAAATTTTTCACCAAGTTTTTCTGCAATTTCTAAATCTCTTTGAGCTTCGAGTGCTCTATCAAAATTTAATTGATTAGTTACTTCATCAAAAAGATAATTATCTGTATATTCTTTATCAGTAACACCAAGTCGTCTTGCATCTTCTTTCTGAATTTCTCTGGCTTGAGTTTCGGCTTGTTTATATTCTGTTAGTTCTTTTTGAACTTCTAAATCATAATAATGATCAATTAAAGATTTAGGTATTGTAATTACTGGATTTAAAAAGTCACCTTGTATTTGATAATCTAATACTTTAAGTTGTTCAATTTTATCATTAGAAGGTCTATATTGATTTATATAATCTGTTAAATCTTCATTTACTTTTTGAGCATATCTCTTAGCAATATCAATTCTTTTACCAAGACCATCTTTAGAAAGATCTTCTACTAATTTTTCTGCAAACTGTTTTATCTTAATTCTACAAGGCATTATACTTCTTTATTTAAATATACAAATTATAATTAACATGTGTCTCCTGTATCAGGAATATTAAATCCTTCTAAACCAAATAAGTTTAAATTAGTATTAGTTGGTTTAACACTAGTAGATAGTTCATCAGATACAAACTTTTTAAATCCTGCTATGTCTTGTTTAGAACCTAATGCATGTACTTGTTCTGGTTTATATGTAATGTATGTTTTTTCATTACCTCCTTGACCACTATCTCTTCCTATTACAGAATCAGTATTTTCTTTTTTTACTTCATCAGGAGTAACAAATTTATCCCCTAAACCACTTTCTCTAAACTTTTTAGCTTTATCTGAAAATTCATATTGTTCATCTACTATAGTTGGATTAATAATATTTAAAATAATAGGATTTCTTTTACCTTTCATTTCTTCTAATTCTATTAACCAAGAACCAAAATCTGTAGAATAAAAGGCTTTATTATCTATTGGAGTTATATTGCCAGTTTTATTAACATGATAAACAATATCTTTTACTTTACTATCAGGAAATATAGAATCTAAATATGCAGAGTATTGTTCAGGTGTACCTATATTATTTAACTCAGAATTAGATTCAAATAGTTCTGACACACCTTCTTTAACACTAGTAGATGATTGAGTAGTTTCAGTAGATAAATTACCTGTATCATTGTCAAATCCAAATTCTTCTAAAAGCCTTTGTTTTAAATATTGATATGTATCTGGAGCTTTTTCTTTTGTTTTAGCAAGTCCTGTACCTAAACCATCTTTAGGTAATACAATTATTCTACCATCAGCTTTAATTTTTTCTATAGCTCTATTAATTAAACTAATGTTTGCTTCATACATTTTATCATTAAAATATGCTTTTTCATAAGTATTTGGAGAACTCTTTGTTGGTATACCAAATGCATTTTCTTCATCTCTTACTATTGCTTGACCTCCTTTACCTGTTTGAGTAACATTATCACCGAACACATATATTTTATCAGGATTTGCCTTCAATAAAGCTGTAGTATAATAATTAGATTCAACTTGAACATTACCTACAGATTGAGTAGATGATTGAGTAGTAGTAGCAAGTGCAGTTTTAAGTTGTTCTCTCCAATCAGTATCAGCCATATTAATAGTTGGTATACCTTTTCTTCTAGCCATTTCTACAGCTTGTCCTGTACCACCTTTAGGTCTTAAAGGATTATTTGTTTCCGGAGCATAAAATATTACAAAATCTACTGTATTGTCAAGATTTTTACCAAAAATTTGATTAGTATTTCTTGCCATTAATTTTATAGCACCTGGAGTAAGTTTATCTGGAGCAGGGTGTACTTCTTTAACTATAGCACTAGACTTTTCAGTAACTGCTTCATTATACTTATCAGCAGATACAATTCCTTTAACAGTTTTTCTTATACTATAAGGACCAAATAAAGTTTTGTTTTTACTTCCATCTGAAAAAGCTTTATCCGCACCTTCTTCATCTAAATTTGTTTCTTTATTTTTAAATGTAAAACCTGTTTGTAAAGTATATCCTAAACCGTCAAGATATTTAGCAACTTCAGTCATTTTATCAAGAACCTCTTGTGGAGTTTGTCTAGAACCAATACCTGCATAAGTCATAGTTGGGCTAGATGACTTATTAGGAAGACTATTTAATATAGGTTTATTAGTATTATCAACACTGGCAGGTTCTTGAGTAGGTTTTATTACTCTAGGAAATACAATCTCACTTGTATCATCTTCTGATTCTTCTTGAACATCATCAACAGGTACAGTTACTGTATAGTTTTTAAATTCATTAATAGATAGCAATGTCTTTAAAATCTCTTCTAAATTAGAAAAAGGATCTTCTGAACTCAATACATTTTTTTCAAAATTCAATACAGGTTGTTTAACTAAATCAGTAAATTTTTCAGCATTAAGAATATTAGCAAATCCAAATCTATTTTTACCTACACCATGTTGAAAATATACAACCTCAGAAAAGTATTTAAATACATTTGATATATGTTTATTTAATTCTTTATATTCATTACCAGCATATTTAGAAAAATCAATATCACCCAATTGATCTAACTGATTTTTATAAGAATCAGCCATATCACCATCAGCACTCAAACCATCAGAAAAATCAAATAATCTTAACGTTGAGTTTTTAAGAGTTGCTTGAGTTATAAAATTTAAAACTGGAAAAGTATTAGTCAATATCTTATTATCTATTATGGTTCTCATCACTAAGTCATAGTATGACATGGTAGTAGTACCACTAATATAAGCTGGATTAAAACTTGCATATAATGCACTCTCAGCAAGAAACTTTTCATAAGCAGCTTTCTCAGATGTAGATTCTTCTAATATATTTTTATACATCACATTATCTTTTACACTAGATAATGGTTTATCTTTTCTAATGAATTCTCGATGCATTACAAATTTTACAAACTGTTCTAAATTTTTAAATGGATTTAAGTTTCCACCTATAAATGTATGATAATCTAAATTTGTATAATTTTTATCTACTGTAAAGTTTTTAGCTAGATAAGCTCTATTTTCATAAATTTCAGTAAGTAAGTCTAAATTAACTTCTATAAAGTCATCTGTTATATTTACTTCATTTTCTATAGAGTTATTTATTTTTACAGGTGTAGTATGAAATACTTCAGGTACAGTTGCTTTTATACCTTCTACATTATAAAAATAAGTAAGTCTATTTTGAAATAAATTATTTAATACAGCATTGTTAAAATTCTTAGTGAATTTTTCTTCTCCTGATACACCTTCACCAAATCTTCTAACAACTTTAGAATTTGACATTGCATTTTGAATAAATACTGCAGTTACTGGGTGAAGTCTAAAAGGAAGGACACTTTCTGCAATAGATATTATAAGATCTGTATTGTTAAAGTTTTTCATAATAGATTTCTCCATTACTTGTTCAACAAATATATCATTGATTTTAGAATCACTTTTTAATCCAAGTAAGTTAAGTCTTCTTTTATTTACCTGTTGAACTGTAGAAAGTTTATCAGTATCATAAGAAGATATTATTTGAAAATTATCTAATCCACTTTTTTGATTTTCTAGTTCAATATAATTAGCAAAAATAGCAAGTGCTTTTAAGGATTCCATATCATTAGAATCCTTTACTTCTTTTAATTTATCTATAGTAATAGTATTACCTATATATTTAGAAGCAGCTTCAGCAAATTCTACATAATTTTCAGAAGTTATTAATGAACCATATATTTTATCTTTAGATAAATTAATTCTATTAAATACTACATTACTATCAGGATTTAAATCATAAATAGAAATTATTTTTTGTAATTCATTTTTATATAAATCACTTTTTTTAAAATCAGCTACATTAGAAAATTTATCACTAACAGCTACACCCTCTTTGTTTTTATAATTTACTTCTATTGGTCCTGACATAAATTCAACATGTCTTTTTAATTTAAGTTCATTTGTTCTAAAACCAATTTTAACTAGTTCATCATAAGGAATGTTTTTTAATGCATCCTGTTTAGCTTCATATCTAGCATATATGCCTGGAGTTAAAACAGGAGAAAATGCATTGTTATATTTTCTAATGTTTTCAATATATTGTTTAACTAATGGTTGATTCATTAAGTAAAATACTTCTTCTTCTGAAACACCAACCTGTATTAGGTAATTAATTACCCCGATTGCTTCTGGAAATAATTGTAATGTAAACGGCCAAGAT
>Ga0049081_10000746_pt1 | contig 12386 bp, 29 predicted proteins | sample GreLakmeER78MSRF_FD_66717 | JGI IMG/M metagenome (GOLD analysis project Ga0049081, IMG submission 66717) | Freshwater lentic microbial communities from great Laurentian Lakes, MI, USA - Great Lakes metaG ER78MSRF | ecosystem: Environmental > Aquatic > Freshwater > Lake | place: Great Lakes...
CATGTAACAAAGAACGGACGCATAATCAGCTCGCTAGGCAATCCTGAAATGCAAGACCCACAGAAGGCAAAAATACTAATGGCAGAGATAGCCAAGAAAAGAACTTACGTTAAGAAGTCAAACGTAGGTATAGAACTAATCAAGGCATACTCCCAGAATAATGTTCCTAAGGCAGAGATACAAAGGAGGTTGCTAGAGAACGGCATATCGCTATCTTTGAAGTCAATCTATAAGTACGCTCACTAATAGCCCCTACCCCTTTTAAAATAGCCCCACCCCCTGACAACTAGGGCGGTGGGGTTATTTTTTTATTGTTGTTAGGAAAGGGTGTCGCACAAAGAGGGTATGGCGGTGAGAATGTGTAATAACCGCTATGAACGCCATCGCCGAGTCGCTCAAAAAAACATCCGCCACCCCATCGTAACCACTGCTACCACATTGATTTAAAAGGTATTATGATGTGATGCATGATGTTTTATATAATAATTGGTAAAATAGAAACCAAAGAAACCAAGCAAAGCCAATAAGCATACAAGCATAAACACATTGCATCTGCTATCGTTTGTACTATCAGAAACGAACGTATCGCATGGGTAAATAATACTAGCATAGAATCGCTGAAGACTCAATGAAATGGTTACATGATAATCAGCTATTTACAAAATCATCGTCAAAATATAATTAGCTGAATGTCAGATGCAAAATGCCAATTGCTCACCCGATGGAGACAAGTTTTTGAGAGCAAAGTTTTTTTATGCCTTTAAATGACTAATAACGTCAAAATAATCTTATTATTGCACATCGAAAAGAGCACTACTATATATACTCAACGTAATATAAACCGATTACGAGCGCATAAAATATTCATCCAATGGATTGAATCACTATGTATAAGTAAAGGCATTACAATGTATCGAATAGGTAAAGACTGCGATTTGCCCGAGCAATTCCTATACAATGTTAAAAACGGACATCATAAATATTCAATTGCTATAGATGTTATTATACTAATCAGTAAACAATATAATTATCCTTTCTTACTATCTGATTATTTAGCATAATATTTGGTTATTTGATGCTCATTTTCAGTAATGCAATTCCCTCACATTCAGTTTATTAACTTATAGTGCTCATTTTCAGCTATTTAGTTTTAAAACCTATAAATTGATGGTTTTTAACTTGATTAATGCAAAAAATATTCAACTCATAATCAATCACTTGAAAAATACTTTTGATAAATGCTTGACTTTTCAAAATGCGCTCGTATATTGCCAATGTTTTCAAGCCAAAAAAATCTCGAAAATATCGTTCTTTTAGTCGGGTAATATGTATGTATAAAGATATTATCTATTGAGTAGTTTTATATAGTTAGCTTGTTGTGATAACATTGCCGAATCTATAAATTACGAATCATTTACGACTCTAAACCAATAAACACTAGAATATAGTTGAAAATAGATACTGATATCGTATAATAAGCTACGAATCAATCGAATAAACCTATCATGGAGGGAAATACCATGATGTTTTTATAAATTACCTAACAAGTAATTAATTTTGAACATTAATAAAATAATTTAACTAGCTAGTATACACATATTTAGTATGTGGTAAAAATCGTATTTTTTACTAGCTACAATCACATATAAAAAAACCAATCAATCATTATGAAATCAAAAAATCAATTATTAAAAGAATTAAAATTAGAATTACCTACAAAGCCTTTATTAAGAATATTCTTAAGAGACTGCGAGACATTGCGAGACATTAAACAATCAATTTGTTGGGATTTAAACTTTGCTACTACTATTGAGAGACAATTAGATAATGGTAAAAGTTTCCAATGGTTTTTAGGTGAAATGTATTGGAAAACTAAAACCGATGTAAAGCAGATAAAAGAAACTTGCTACTACATAGCTAAAAAACTTGATTACGAAATCGAACATAACGATGGCGGATTTCATTACATCGGTAAAATCAGCGGATAAAATCATATGAATATACTATCTATAACCGATATGCTATTAGTAGCATTAGCATCATCAATTCTAATCGTAATGTTATCAAACGAATATAAAAACTATAAAAACAATCAATAAAAAATCATGGAAAAAACAATCAAAATTACTATCGAAATCGAGTCAGAAATTGATAGAAACACTACTTCAGTAGTCAGAATAGTTGACATGCTATTCACAACTAGTAGCAACATGCTAGATGCAGATGATATACTAGAATCATTCAAAAAAGCTATGAAAGTATCTAAAAACTTCAAGGATATTAGCATATGCGTTAGTACTAGTGACTATGGCAATTATCTAACTTATAATCATGTACAATCATTTAGGGTGCTAAATAACTATGGTGTTATAACTGCATCTGAAGGCAATGTAACACATGGTAATTTCGTTAATTATCTGCCATTCGATATTAAGCATATTAATCAAGTTATAAAAGACCATGTGAGAAGAGTTAATTCGCAGTTTATAATAGAAGTAAAAAATAAGCAAACACTAGCGTAAATGGTTCAAGTGAGCGGTTCGATTCCGCTCATATGCTCAAAACAATTAATTAAATATAAATATCATAAAAAAAACAATCTTAATCACATCGGAATATGGCTTTTGTCACAATTGGTCATTAGTAATTTACAACAAAAAATATGTAAAGCAGTTCTTCCTTGGGCAAGATGTTAAATTTTGCAGTAGAGTACTAGGCATGAGCACTTCAGACGTTGTAGCATCTATAGGTACAAATCAAATAGCTGAGGGCACTGTAGGAAATACTAAATTAGCTAATTTCATCTATAAGGAATTAGGCTTAAATGTTAAAAGAGTAAACGAGCTAGAATCATGGGACTTGTGCTCACAATAAATAATCAATCACTAAAAAAACAATCAATCATCATGAAAACAATCACTCAAAAAGAATCTTTCTCAAGATTAAAAAACAGTCCATCATTGGCATCAACAAAGTTTGCAGAACGTATAATAAATGACTGCGAGAATGCTAGAGAATTGAAATGTGAATTGGAATGGCAATTCAATAAGTATAAATGCTTAGAAGAGCAAAGCAGTAAAAAAGAGCAGTGGAATGTAGGTATAAAGTACTCATTTCTTCCTCAGCAGATTGCTCAGAGACTGCTAGATTTAACTAAAATAGCAGATGCTATGAATTACGAAGTCTACAGTCCAAACGGAGCATATTTTATCAAACCTAAAAAAAAAACAATTAAATCATGAAAATAGTAAGAACATTTAGAGGCTTAGAAACCCACCCTTTAGTAGCAGAAGTATGGGTGGAAAACGATTTAGAATCAGATAGCTATGTGGATAGCTATTGGTTAAGATTAATCGATGGCAAAACGATTCAAGGTATTGGAGCGCAATTGCACGAACCAACAAAGGCAAGATTAATTAATATATTCAACGTGTATCAAGATTCAATTATTAACGACTAAAAAACAATCAATCACATGAAAATCGAAGATTATAAAAATAACGAAATAGATTATATTTTGTATTATACGGAAGGTATTACCAAGTCAATTGGAGATGAATTTTACAGTAAAAAAATTGACTATGATACTGCACTATTGCAAATAAAAGAAATGTCCGAACATTTAAGTAAATTAATTATAAACCTTGAATCAATTAAATAAATAATCACATGACAAATTACATCATTCAAAACACTGCGAACGGCAGTATTATCAGTGCGTTTCCGACATTGGAATTAGCACAAGCAAGAGTACAAGAGTACTATCAATTCGATTCATGTAATAATGAATTCGTTGATGGTTATTATTCAATCATTAAAATAGGAGACAATTAACATGGAAACAATAAGAGAAAAATTAATTGATGCCATCATGGATTTGGCATCTGACGAATTCGAGACTATACAAGATGTAGTTAGCTTGGCAAAGATGTCTAATGAGCAGTTAGCATTGGAAGTAATAAACATAGCTAAGTATTATAGAGACAATGTACAATAGTTTAACTGATGAGATTTAAATAATCGAAACAAGGTATAAAAGCCTTGTCTTAAACAATTAATAATAAATAATCAAATGAAAAATACAACACAATTAAACGATGCAGAATTGCAGACGTTATCAGATGTGCTTCAGAAATTAGAGTATAGCACACTAAAAAGTACGGGTTACAATAGGGTATCGGGAGGCTATGCAGTAGCCAATCATTTTGACTATGATGATGATATCATTGATGTCGAATTGAGATTTGGAAGCCAAAGTGATACTGATGACTATTCAACTACTGAGCAATATAAAGTATGCAGAAAAACATTTCAAATAATTAATTAATCAATAACAATCAAATAAACAAAAAAACAAAAAAGAACATTATGAACAATCAATCAATCCAAGAAAAGACTTTTAATTTATTAGAAGCAACAAACCTTAATTGGTCAGTAAGCAAAGAAGAGTTATTTGCTAAAGATGGTAAAAACACCGAAACATTTGGTATCTTCAGAAACGATACTGATGCATGGTTAGGAAGTGTAGGTAATCGTTATGTGCCAATGCAGAATTGGGAGTTAGCAGAAACCATTGTAGGTGCTACTGAAGGCATCGGTTTAGAGGCTACTAGAGGAGGTGAATTAGATGGAGGTAAGAAAGTATACCTACAAGCAGAATTGCCATCAATGTACATCGGTAAATCATCTATTATGAGATGGATTACTGCATTAAACTCAAATGATGGCAGTGCATCCATCGGATTCGGGTCAACAAGTCAAGTGGTAGTATGTAAAAATACTTTCCATCGTGCCTACAAAGATTTAGATAAGTTTCGCCATACTGAATCAGCAAAGAGTAGAATTGATACTGCCATGGCTGATTTAAGAAAGGCATTGCATCTAGATGAAGTATTGATGGGTAATTTCAAAAAGATGGCTGACATCGAGTTAAAGGATGAGATGATAGAAAGAGTAATCAGAAAACTATTCACCATTGACGTTAACACAAATAAGAAAGATGTGAGCAGTAGAAAGCTAAACCAAGTGACTGCTTTTGCTGATTCCTTATCGACTGAAATAAACTTGGAAGGTAAAACCATATGGGGACTATTCAATGCCGTTACACGTTATACAAACCACGTTAGTGCGCCAAAGAATGAGAATGATAAACTACACTACTTGGTTAGTGGTGGCGGATATCGTATGAATAACCTTGCTTTTGATGAGGTAATGAAATTTGTAAATGAGAATACTGTGGACAATAAGATATTCACTTTCGCATAGAGTTTAGCTGACGAGACTTTAATAGTCGAAACAATTGGTTTAATCGCCAATTGTCCTAAACAATTTAATATTAAATAATCATGGAAATTATCAAAAAAGTAATAAAAGAAAACGATGAGCTAGTAGCATACATTGTACCCTATGAAGAAAAGTTTAAGTTAGCTACTAACTCGGGATGGGGATGTGGCTATGTAAGGATTAAGCCTACACATCCTTGTTATAAGGATATTTTAATTGAGCAGATTAGACAAGATGCTCACCACATAATGTATAGTGTTGATTTTTCAGACCAAATAACTTACACTAACTTTAATGAAGATGGTTCGTGTACTGTAGGTTTTGATACTGCTCATAGTCATAATAGCAATAAAGAAACTGAGGAGGATTTAATAAAGACCACCTTGGAATTGTTTGAGGCTATAAATCACATAAGTGATGCTCAAGTAGAATTGTGGAAGACAGCAACAATTGAAAACTTTGCTAATAGAATTAATTCAATATAGTTTAATCAATAAATAAATAATAATCATGGAAAAATTTATAGGAGAAATAATACCCGATACGCAAGAAAATTACGATAGTTTAAATCCTAGTAGATTAAATTATACTTACTTGCATGGCGAAATAATGGACGAATGCGATTACGATTGCTATGGTTTAATAAACTGCTACTTGCCAAATAAAAAAGATAGTGTATACCTAGATGCTAGTTCACTTCCGAATGGTAAGTATGATTGCGTTTATAATGGCAAGGAATGTACTCTATATTTTTGGCATTCTAGTAGAAACGACCAACATGGACTCGTGGTTTATAATCACGACTTAAATGCTAATTTATATGCAGATGCCAAGTTAAAAAATAAGTCTTATACAATATAATTAATCACAATTTTAAAAAAACAATCAAAAAAACACATGAAAAATTTATCAGAAAGTCAAACAAAAATCATCGAATTAATCACAAGCGAATTCGAGAGAATCAATGCAGTTAAAAGCAGTAGTAGTAATAAACTATTTGATGTCAACATTATTTACGATAATGCTAAAAAAAGAGAGGCAATAATATCTGAAGTTACTATAAACAATAGGCACATGAGAGCATTGTATAGCGAAAGGATAGAACAAGATGCCGAGCAGTTAAATAACTGCTTAAATGAATTAGGCATACAAGCAGTTAAATATAATGATAGCATAATGATACGCAGAATTGATGGTAATAGAACTAATTTTAATATACATATTTATTATCATTCCGAAATTAAATACGTTGAAATATTTCCATCAGATAGTATTCAAAAAATTGGCAAGATAAAAAATTTGACTTGCTATTTATATAGTGTACATAGAGCAGAATCATTTGCCTCAATTGAGGAAATTTGCAAGGAAGATGGCTTTACAAGAGCTATACAACGTCTATTTAATTAACAATAATCAATCACAATTTAAAAAAAAACAATCAATCATTATGACAAACAATCAAATTAAAACAACAATCAATCACCATAATTCGTATGGTGTATTCTGCATGGCTAACATCATTGGTGTTAACACTAGAGAGCTAGACATTATTTGGAACAAGGCAGTTGAGGTCTATAACCTATTTACTGAGAGCAAGTTTAACGTGGATACAATGTCTGAGCTAGATTGCATGCAGTTATTCTATAAAGACTATCAAGCTAGGCAAGAATTCTTAAATAGTGGCACATACATCATGGATGACAAACGAGTTAGGGATATCGTGCACAATGCAATTGACGAGTTGAAGACTATAGACATCGATGGCGAAACCATGGAGTTTATTATTAAGAATGTAGGCATGGAAGACCAAATGCTTTCGCAGTTAGGATACCTTTTAAGAGAAGAGAATGAGTCTTTAAAATATAGATTAGGACTTATTTTAGAAGACCAAGTATTTATAAGAGATTTTATTAATATTAATGCTTCAGACATATTTAATAAGCCAACTATTCAGTGTGATACTGCAATAACACATTTAAACAACATAGAGATTGCTTGTGATTTAAATAGTAATGAATCACTTGCTTGGGATTTAAAATCATAATTTAAATAAATAATAGGAGATAAATCAATCATGGAAATTACAATCAAAAGAAAAATCAGCAAGGATGTTCTAGAAAACATCTTTACCACCGCTCTAGAAGGTGGAAGTAACTATTGGTACTACATAACCGATGAACAAGTTCAGAAGGTAAGACAAGCAGTGCCCAAGTCAAATTATCCTTACATTGCATCAGCCATTTTAGAGGCAGTTTTAGAGCATAACGTGGAGGTGGAAATAAACGATGCCGAGGATGAGGATGTAGTGATAGGATTAATCACTAGGGACTCGATGGTAGAAAGATTACAACTACTAGCAGATAGCTCTGATGCATGGGCTTTAGAGAATGAGCTAAAGGAAGATGGGGATGCTACTAGTAGTGATGTTGTATTTCAGTACATAGCTCTAGGGGAGGTGGTATATGGATAGTCAATCAAAAGCAATCGATACATGGTTGCCATTGTTCAGAGGATTCTACGGTACAATATGGGATGGAGACAGTGAGCTAGATAGTTTTTGTGAATACAATGAAGTTTCATCAGATGAGGTGGAAGTAGATTGGCTAGGCTATAGGCAAAAGGTAGCTATTTCAATAACATCTGAGATAGAGAGCAAGTTAATAGAGCTAGGATTAGTTGAGTCGATAAAATATCAGACTATCATTTCCCCTAACTACTACAATTTTGTGAATGATTCTATAGATGTGGATATTGTTCCTGTAGTAGATAGTATTGTTTCATACATACATAATAATTACGATGCTTTTGACATCTATTTAAAACAAAGATACACCTCTAGGGATGGCTTTATATCTTTTAGATTTAATAGTGCAGTAGAATGGGCTGAGGACACGTCAAACTTTACTGCTTTAGGTAAGGATAGTCATGTGCTAGGTGCTTTGCTAGACTTTGCCTTAGTAAATGAAGATTTAAGTGAGCAAGATTTTTATTGCGATGTGATTAGTGATTTTTGTTTTGATGAGTTTGCTACTATAAACTACATTAATATCGAGGAGCTAGATAATAATGATAGAATCAAGCTAATCAGAGATAATATCGACTCTATTGACTTGGAGTATGGTTACTTAAAAATATTATCAGAGGAGGCTAGGGCAAAATCAATCTTACTAGCTACTGACTTTATAGAGGAGCTAGTAGAGGTAGGATACAGTGAGTTAATATCAGCACTGCCGTTTAACAAAGTAAGTAAAGATTTAGAACCAAAATTTTAATAAAAAATATGGATACAATAACGCAAAAAAGTTACAACAGTTTAGTATATAAGATATACGAAACACTGATGTCCAATGAGGACTTTGGACTAGGAGAAATGGGTTCATGCATAGACGAAGCAGAAAGAGTAGTCGATGAGTGGATAGAAGAAAATAACATTTATTTAATAAAAGAAGAAAAGGAGGAAAAAATATGAATCACCCAAATGCAAAGAGGCATTTACAAATAAGCCTATTTAAATCAGTAATAAGAATAGTAGGTTACATACTATTGGTAGTAGATATTGAGATAGCAGTCGCAGTATTAGTAGCAAGTGAAGGTATAGGAATTATTGAAGAACTAGTTTAAAAAAAAAAATAACAACAAAAAAAACAATCATGGAAAATCAAATTGAAAGAATTAAAGAAAACATTATGTCTGACACTTCTTTAGTTAAAGACATAAACAACGTACCTTACTACAGTGTAGATACTTTTATATCTGACGCAGAGGCATACGTTAAGGCAGTCAGAGAAAATAGGATGATTAACGTAATCGGGTCGGTGTCTTCAAGTGGCATGAGTAGAAAGATTAAGTTTACTAGTTGTGAGAAATACGCATACAACGATAACGAATACTACCAAAGAAATTATTCGTGCCTATTCAGAGCCCTAGGGTACAAAGAAAGCAAAAATAGTTATGGCTACTTCACAATAAGTGGATGCGGGATGGATATGATATTCCACACTAACTACTCTATCATGCATTCTTTTTGTAGGTATGGATTTATAACCAAAGAAGAGTGTGACAAACTAGCTCAGAGAACACCATCAACAATTTAATAAAATAATAAAAAAAAAAAGGAGAGATAAATAATATGGAAAATAATAAATTATTCGCAGTCGTTCATATTTGCAATGGAGACTACATGGGAACACAATTCTTCTATGCTAAGAGTGAAGAAGATATCAAGAGGATGAAAGAATACGAGTTTAGTTATGACGAACTATTCAGAAGGTGTGACAACAAGTTGTTTGCCACTGAAGTTCCTGACTCAAATAGAATACATATAATAGAATAGTATTGTGGAAGAAATAATAGAGTTTAGCCTATTCATAATCCTAGCGGTTATGGTAGGAACATTAATCAAAACAATTAACGATAGTAACAAATGATGAAGAATGAATTTAATAGAGACGTGGCATTAGTGCTATCAATATTTATAATAGGAATAGCAATAGGAATAGTGCTTGGGTATTCCTTAGCTAGAAAAGACATAATAAAACTTAAAGAAAAGGTGGCGAAAGTTAACTGTCTAGAAGATAAGGTTGATGTCAATTGCATCAAAGATAATTTGAGTAAGCACAAGGTTAAGTTTAGTCACATCGTGTTAGCACAATGTATCCTAGAGAGCAATAACTTTAAGTCATCTCTATTCAAGAGTAATAAGAACTGCTTTGGAATGCGAGTCGCAGCGCAGCGATTTACGTTTGCCATAAACAATCACGACTATGGCGCATATGCAAATTATGAGTCACTAGAAGATTGCATCCTAGACTACAAGGCATTTCAAATTCAGAATGCTTTATTCATAACAAATGATGCAGATTACTTTAAACTACTAGGTAGTATCTATGCCGAAGACCCTATTTATATCAGTAAATTAAAAAACATAGTTAAAAATAATAAATCATAAAAAAATGGAATCAGCAAATAAATTAATAACAATAAGTGTGATGGAGGTGGCTTGTGAACTTGCCCATGCTAGAACATTTGATGAGTTTAGAGACATTCTAGAAGATGAAGAAGAAAATATGTATCAGCCATCTGAGGATGACCCAGAATACCTAGTGTATAAGGACTTTATCCAAGACAGTTTCAATATGTGGTACGGATGGTACGAGGACAATTTAATTAGTCTTCAACAATGATACACAGGATAAAGTTTCACCTAGTAATGTGGATATGTAGAGCAATTTTATTCTTTTACATATACCTAGTAGCATTCAATAAATAAAAAAAAAAAAAAATAAATAAATAAACAATATGAAAGTAGAAATAAGAAAAACAGTAACGGAAATGGTTGAGATGAGTCTCCCGATGTATGTAAGGAATAGTGCTATTCATTTTTACAAAATAATAAGTGAAGGTGAAGTTATTCAAGTGTGTCAATCAAAGTTTGGTAATAATAGTATTACCGAGGTGTCAGTAAGTATTGCCTTGCATGGTAATTGGGAGGTGAGCACTGAAGAAGAGTTTGAGACCGCATTTTATAAAGTATCAGAATATTTTAAAGACAAATTATCATAATGGAAACAAAGAGCAAAGGTAGTTGGGGTGGTAAAAGAGAGAACTCGGGGCGCAAGGGCTTCGGGTTCGAGGTCAAAGGGGTGACAATAAGTGTGAGAACCAAGCACCACGAAGAATTCAAAAAACAAGTCAAAAAGTTAATAATTAAATTATATGAGAATGATTAAATTTGCAACATCAGAACAGTTAAAAAGAGCTAGTGATATATTAAGAGCAGAATATCCTACACCAAAGGTTAGCCATACAGTAGATTTTTACGTTGATTTAAGCCCTTTAGATAGACAAGTGCTATTCATATCAGATAGAATGAAAGTTAAGCTATTAGAGAGCCCTAAAAAAAGTGTAGGAGGATTTGGATAATGAAGGTTAAGATAATAACTAAAGGAACGGTATCGTATGTATTCCCAATAAGCAAGGGTGAGAGCATTAGGTTTAGCGACCCTCAGAAAGCAGTTCATTACTGTAATGAAAAGGATTTGGAAGTTGTTAATAAAGATGATTTGCATATATTTTATTCAAACCAATTAAAAAAATAATATATAATATGAAAGCAAAGAATGATTTTGTATCAGAAGAAAGTTATAGAGAATACCTAGTAACTTTTTACATCCCTAGTTGCTTGTACGCACTAAACAATAGCGGTGGACTTGGTGGTAAGAGCTTAGAAAGGATGGCTATAGCAATGGCAAAGGATATAGTAGATACTATACTGCCACACAAAAACAGGAAGACCAAGGACATTTACAAACCAATAAACCCAGAACACGAGGAGGATTTAAGTTAGATTATGAAAGGAAGTTACACGATAAAATGGAATGAGCACAAGCCTAGTAAACTTGTAGAGGTGTCAAAGAAAGATATAGTATTAAGAACCATAGGCAATGCAAAAACTGCCGTAGAGTTTGTTACGGGTATCACATTTGATATGATGAATAAAAATACGAGGAAGAGAAAAATAGTGTACCCAAAGTTTATGCTATATACACTGCTGAGGAGGTACACACCGCTCAAGCTAAATGAGATAGGTAACTTATACTCTAGACCTGCTTGGAATCCTATACTAAAGAGAAATATTACTTGCCATCCAAACCATGCAAGTATACTTAGTGGGATAGAAAACATACAAAACGTGGAGCACATTGGTAATAAGGATGAGTGGTATGCAGTGTGGGTGCAAGTGCAAGAAACATTTAAAGAGTATCAGTATCCTAAATTTAAATAGAAAAAATAAAATAAATTATGACAATACAAGAGCAGATAGCAGAACTAAGAAACAAGTTAGTTGGAAACCTATTTATTGATGGTGAAATCCACGATGAGATATACCAACTAAAATTAAAGGAAAAGCCTGAGATTGCAACACGTCCCGAATTAGATGACGAAGAGTGTATAGCTTGTGGTAGCTAGACCATCATTGTGGTGTAGTAGAAATTCTTTAAATCTATCATACGTTCCTCGGAGCTATGGTAGATTTTTAGTTTTGTCTTATCCTCGTTAGTCCATATCCTCTCGCAGTCGTGACATAGGATGAATCTATTCAA
>Ga0049081_10000750_pt1 | contig 12340 bp, 8 predicted proteins | sample GreLakmeER78MSRF_FD_66717 | JGI IMG/M metagenome (GOLD analysis project Ga0049081, IMG submission 66717) | Freshwater lentic microbial communities from great Laurentian Lakes, MI, USA - Great Lakes metaG ER78MSRF | ecosystem: Environmental > Aquatic > Freshwater > Lake | place: Great Lakes...
ACAATACTATAATTACTTAAAAACCAACAATATACAATGACAATATTAATAACACTTACTACTGCTGGTACAGACACTGGGCCTTTCACCCTGTTTTCAGATGTTGATGGATTTACATCATCATTTGAAGCAGGAGTCTCAAAAGCTGCTTTATTAGGAGGATATACATCTGTATTGGTTCCCTACGGAACAACCATAATCAGAGTTGTATCTGAAGGAGAGTGTCCTAACTATGTAGATATTTCAGTTCTATTAACTACAACAACAACTACAACGCTTCCTAATCCAGAATTCTCTACGTTAACGTTTGATAACTATGAAAATGGAGAATTTACATTCACCCTATCAAATCCTATATATTCAACAGCAGTTGTTATATCTGATGCTTTTGTAGATGGATATACAAGTGGAACAATATGTGCTGGGGATCCAGATACAAGTGATACAATTGATTTAGCAAATATTCTTGGAATAGCTGCAGGAGATACAACAGGAACAATGTTAGGTAATACACCGTTAAATTCAATCACCCAAAGCTATATAAAAGGAGCATCTATTGTTATACAAGGATATGGAACATATGTTGATGGAGACACCTTAACAATAGATGGTACATTAGTGACTGTAGTTATATCAAGTGTTTGTGAAGTTTACAATTGCATATTATATTTTGAATATGCTGTTAGATACGGTATATCTGCTGATATAGCATGTATAAATCCTATAATAACTGTATACACCGCATTTGGACTAACTATTAGCACTGGAACCATTGTATATACAGATTCAGCATTAAATGTACCCCTTACAGGACAGTCTTATATTGTAAACCCTGTCACTTTAGAAGTGTTCAATATGAACTCTACTACAGGATTAATTTTATCCACTACAGGAACTACATGCTAAATACAAATTATAAAAAATCCTATTTGTTGGTTTATAGGATATCTCCCTGGGACTTTTGTCCTGGGGAGTTTTTATTTAATTTATAACGAGTTTCGTTAAACTATATAATTAAATTAATTAAAATAATTTTGTTAATATCAAAATTATCTTTTATCTTTACAGTAATTTTAACCAAACAATTTCAATATGAGAGAATCTCAGAGTCTATTAGAAAAGCTAGAACAGCTGTTAGCTTGGAAAAAAAGTAAGAAGTTTATGGCTGATAAACTTGGTATTTCAGAAAAAGAAATCGGTAGGCTTTTAAGTGACCTAAGGTACAAATCCTCCATAGATGATGAGGTTGAATCTGCAAATTATATAAGTGAGCTTGAAGCTTGTATTGTTAAATATGAAGAAGATATCAGCAAAGGAACGGGAGAGGTGATATTCAACTCTAAGGAAGAGATTAAAACACTAGATGAGTTGATACGTAAATGTAAAATTGACACTGAAAAGTGGGAGATAACTAAATACGTACAGAACTATTGGGGAAATGAATCAACTCCTCATTGGCAGGTTAAAGCTTGGATGTCTAAGAAAACTACAGAAAAAGAATTTCAAGATTCGTTTGTTAATTTTTTAAAAGACTACACTCCTACACATCCAAAAACTAATACTTTTAAAAGGAGTGATGAGGATAAACCTTCAGCATGTTTAGTTATTAATAAACAAGACTCTCATCTAAATAAACTTGATATAAATGGAGAAAATGACATCATTGATAGATTTGACAACATTTTACACAAAGTGGAGATTATTGTAAATCAAGCTAGTCTATCAAATCATATAGATGATATTTACTATATAATTGGATCTGATGAATTTAATAGTGAGTTTACAGGAACTACAACTAAAGGAACTCCTCAACAAAATATTCTTTCATATCATGAATCTTTTGAAGAAATATGTAATCATGAGATTGATATGATAACCTTGCTCCTTAATAAAACATATAATTTAAATATTATTTATGTAGCTGGTAATCATGATGAGTTTATTGGATGGCATTTAATCACTTGGTTAACTGCGTATTTTAAAAACAATGATAGAGTTAGCTTCGATTGCTCTCCTAAGTATAGAAAGTATGTGACATTTGGTGACACAGCAATGATGTTCAATCATGGAGATGCAATTAAACCAGCTAAACTTGCAGCATTATTTCCAATGGAATATAAAGATCGTTGGAGTGAACATTCTAACTTCTACATATTTACAGGAGATAAACATCATGAATTAAGTCATGATTTCAACGGTATTAAGTTTTATCAGATTCCTGCATTTTCAAATGCTAAAAGCTCATGGGATGATAAGAATGGCTATACAACTTCTAGAGCTGAAGTTACAGGATTCCTCATAGAGGAGTTTAATGGAATGACAAATATATTCAAACAATACTTATAATGTCAACTTTAAGAAAATTAGTTTCAGACATACGAGCAACTCATAAATTATTATCAACTGATAATTTAATAACTGATAGAGCAATAGCATCTGAAATTAGAAACAACACACTCTTACTGGTTAAGAGAGAAACAAATCTTAGAAAGCTTTGGGCTACTGATACATTGTTTACTACTATTCCTTGTTTGGAAATGGTAGAAGTTTCTATTTCAGAATGTTGCGATTATGTTGATCCTTGTACTATTGCAAGGAGCAAATACAAACTTCCTCGTATAGCAGAAGGTAATTATCAATATATTATTCAAGGTGTTTATTCAATAAATGCATTAAGTGGTAAAGGTAATAAACTAAAAGAAATCACAATAAATAGATATATAAATCTACTAAAACTCCCTATTGTTAAAAAGGAAGAATACTTCTGGATAATGAATGGGTATCTTTACATTAGTAATCCTTTGTTACAAGCAATAAGAATATCTGCTTGTTTTGAAAATGATGTGCCTAATGAGATTTTATATCCCGAATGTGGGTGTGGAGGTTATGAACCTGATTTAGAAGACTATTGTAAAAATCCTTTAGATAAGCCTTATTCCCTACCTGGGTATTTAGAAAAACCAGTGTTAGAGCTTACATCACAAAAACTGTTAGGTACATATTTTGCAATTAAAACAGATATGACTGATGATGGTGTTGATGGACAAGCACCAAATGCAAAACCTACAAATTAATGTACTATTTATATAGACATATTAGACTTGACAAAAACCAACCATTTTACATTGGTATTGGTACTAAAACTAAAAGTTTTTCAAAAACTTACAGATCAGAATATTATAGAGCTTTCTCTAAACAAAGAAAAGATTCAAAAATTTGGAATTTAATAGTAAATAAAACTAAATATGAAGTTGAAATTTTATTTGAATCTAATGATTGTGAGTTTATTAAACAAAAAGAAAAAGAATTTATTAGCTTATATGGTAGAATAGATTTAAAAACAGGATGTTTGGCAAATATGACAGATGGAGGTGATGGAAGTTTAGGTAGGGTAGTTAGTCAATCTACAATTAATAAATTAAAAACATCAAGACATATAAGAGTTGCTACAAAAAAAGTTAGAATATATCAATATGATTTAAATGGTAATTTTATTAGAGAATGGGATAGTATAAAAGAAGCTTCAGTTTATTGTAAAGTTCATAAATCTACATTACAAAAAATAGCAGTTAAAGAAGTGAATAATAATTATTGTAAAGGTTATTATTGGAGTTCCAAATTTTCAAATAAGATAGAACCCAAACCATATAGAATTGCTACTTTTGCAAAAATTCAAATGATAAATCCTGTAAATAATGAAATTTTAAATACTTTTAACTCTAAAGAAGAAGCTCTACGATTTTTAGGAAAACGAAAAAGTGGAACTCATATAACTAAATCTATAAAAAATAATAAATCAGTATATGGTTATAAATGGAAGGAGGTATTACCTTGAGAATTCATGTAGATTGGAGATCTTCAAGTAAGGAAAACTATATAAATTTTTGTAAGAAAAATCCCTCAATAAAATTAACTTTTGATGAGTGGAGAAACATTATATATTCTTATACAGAAGCTTACAAACAATATATACTTGAAACAGGAGAAAAAGCAAAGCTTCCTTATGGATTTGGAGAGTTCTCAATCAATAAGAAGAAAAGAAAAAGAATAAAATCAAAAGACGGTAAAGAGTTTATTAATCTTCCTATAGATTGGAAAAAATCAAAAGAAAAGAAAAAGAAGATTTATAATTTCAATTTTCATACAGAAGGGTATTTCTTTGGGTGGATGTGGTTTAAAGATACAGCTAGACTAAAGAATACAGATTTATGGTATTTCAAACCTTCACGTGTAACATCCAGACTACTTTCACATTACATAAATACCAATGAGATGTACCAACACATCTATAAAGAATGGAAGTGTTAATCTTCTATACTCTTGTAAAAGATAAATAAAATAAAGTAAATGTCATACTACTATCGTTACAATTTCACAAGTCCTGAAATAGTTTACTCCACTATAAAAGAAGAACTTAAAAGTTATTTTGATACTGGAGCTATTGATGATTTGATGTTTCCCACTTATGTAGATAAGTGCCTAAGAAAGTTGGGTAGGTCATCCTATGTCATTTCTGAGCAGGCATTGTTTATAGAAGATTTTCAAGCAAGACTTCCAGATAATTTTTTTGCTGTAAGGGAAGCTTGGATGTGTACAGAAATTCCTCAATATCCATACCAAAACGCTAACTCTTTTTATTCTCAGGCTGATTCACAAACCACTATTCAAGTTAGTCCTGTCACAGTAGGAGGTGAAGTATGCTCATCCTGTAATCAATCAGGATGTGAGTGTGACTGTATGCCAGAGATAATTCAAGCTGTATATAAAACAAATCAACAATCTGCAAGATCATATAAACAGGAATATCTACTTAAGCCAGGAAATATATCTGCAAGGTCTAATTGTGATGTTGAATATAATAGTGCTTGGAGAAATCAATCTACAGGACCTGCAATCAACGCATTCACACCTGGAGCAGCAGGGTATGATTCATTTGATATAAGGGATAATAAATTTGTTACAAATTTCAGAAGTGGGATTGTACATTTAGTTTTTTATTCTACAGAATATGACAATGGAGGAAATCAAATGATTCCAGACAACTATCGTATTAGAGAGTTTATTGAAGCATTCATTAAATATAAAATGTTTGAAACTTTAGCTAATCAGACAAACGATGAAACTTTTCAGCAGATACAGCAGAAAATGGTGTATTATAAACAAATGCACGATGAAGCTTTCATAATGGCTGACATTGAGATTAAAAAACAAGATGTATATACTAAGCAAAGAAGAATAAAGAATGACCTAAATAGAAACAATAAATATGAGCTTCCTAATAGAGTGAATAGATATGGTTGGAGAAGAAATGGATAACTTGTATAAAATAATTCAATTAGTAAATGGCTGACAATAATACAGATCAAAACACCAACGAAAGTAGCATAAACAACATTAGTGTTAATGCCAATACTGCTTCTGTAGGAATGAATATGGATAATTCCATAAATCAAGTTCCTAGAGGAGCTGTTACGTATGCTTTAAATGCTGCTCTTGAAAACTTTGATGCTAATTCTGTAAGTTATCAGAATGAGCAGGCCAATGAACTATGTCTGGAATTTCCAACTGATTATATATTAATAGGTCAACATTTTATTGCTGAACAGAATAAACATATATTCTTTATATGTAATCCTGATACAGGAGCTAGTGAGATTGGATATATGGACAATAATGATTGCATATATCGTAAATATGTTAGTGGAGAGTGTCTAAACTTTAATATTCAATATCCTATTCATAAAGTTGTACATAAAATTACAAATTGCACAACAGAAATATATTGGACAGATGGATTAAACGCAAGAAGATATTTAGATTTAAATGATATTCCATATAAGATTGACTCACGTGTGGATGTATGTAATCCTACATTCACTGATGAATTAGATTGCAACCAGTTAAAAATACAGCCAAACTTTGAAATTCCTGATCTATCAGTTGTAGATGTAAGAAATGGAGGAGATTTAAAAGCTGGAACATATCAATTTGCAATACAATATAGCAATGCTACAGGAGTGGGGTACACATCGTATTATTCTGTTACAAACCCAACACCAATTGCAGATATACTAATAACCACTTTAAACTTTGACTATCAAGTTGGAAAGTCTATTGTAGTGAATGTTTCTAATTTAGACTTAAGTGGACAGTTTCAATATTATAATCTAGCTGTACTTAAAACAATCAACGATATCACTTCTGTTGAACTTTTAGGTACATATTTCATAACAAACGCTTCACAAGAAATTATATATAGTGGTCAAAACGTTAGTAACATACGTTTAAGTATTCTTGATATATTTGAAAAATATCCTTATTATGATATTGCTCAAGATGTTACAGCTGTACAAGATATTCTTGTATGGGACAATTTAACATCTATTGACAGGATAAACTATCAAGGAATAGCTAATCAAATACTTCTTGAATGGCAAAGTTATAGAATTCCAGCAAATGAAAACTATGCTGATGAATTAAATGCTACAAATCTACGTGGGTACATGCGAGATGAGGTGTATCCTTTTGAGATTGTATTCTTATTAAAAAACGGAAAACAAACTGATGGATTTCATATTCCTGGTAGAATAGCTGACTCTTTAGATTTTACACCTGTACCTGAAACTAATCAAGATTTTATAGGAGATCCAGATGTATATGTAGGAGGAGTTGGATATAGTCCTTATTGGAAGATATACAACACTGGGTCTGTAATATCAACTAATCCAGGATATGATCCTACAAATCCTGAATATAAAGGACCATATCAGAATGGAAGATTTGCGTATTGGGAGTCCACTGACCTTTATCCTTGTGATACAGAAATATGGGGAGACTTGGCAAACCAACCAATTCGTCATCATAAATTTCCTGATGTATTAGTTTCCCCTATATTTGAAAGTGCAGTTCCTAAAATTGTATCTGGAAGGTATTCGGTTGAAATGCAAACTTCTGATGCTGTATTTCCAATAGGAGTTAATGTAAATCTCCAACAAGTGGAAGGTCTTATATTAAATTCAAATTTAACAAAAGAACAAAAAGAAAATATTGCTGGGTTTAAAATAATCAGAGGAAACAGAGGAACCAATAAATCAATAGTTGCCAAAGGAATATTAAGAAATGTAGGAAAATACAATAGACAAGGAACATCTTATTATTTTCCAAACTACCCATACAACGATCTTTCTAAGGATGAGTTCTTATTAAATGAGTCAAATGCTTATACAGGAAGTGATATTTTAGCAAATACAAATTCAACTATATGTAGAACTTTTGAGATAACAGCTGTAACAGTTACACAGATTGAATATACTGATTGTAGTACAAAGAACATACTAACAAAAGTTATTCCTGCAAATACAGTGGAAACTATTTGTAGTCTGGATTTTACTAAACCAAAAATAATTTCTGGTAGTGCATTTATAGTTTGTAAAACTTATGTAAGATATAAAGTAACTTCAAGAGGAGGAAATTTTGTGTGGACTCCTGCAAATATTCCTGGAAATACTGTACCAACATATCCTCCTGGTACAAATGCTTTAACATATGCTTCATGGACACTTCCTAATGGAAATCCTCCATTAGGTTTTTCCACTTGGCCAAGATATTGTATAGCCTATCCTAATGATATTGTTTGTAAAAGATGTTTAGACTTTGATCTTGCAAACAGTACTCCTAGTGGAATATACATGAGTCGTTTTAATGTTCTTGGTCAAGATTTAGGATTATCATATTACTTAGACTCACTAACTCCACCAAGATGGACAGGTGCAGGATCTGATGATTATAAGATAGAGGTGGTCAAATCTTTTGGTGGAGCATGTGCTCCAGAAAATCTGGATGGATTTAATTATCCTGATTCTGGATATAGACAAATATTTAATTCTCCAGAAACATCATTTGGACAACCGTTCTTAGGAGATGTATTAAAACTTGAGAATGTAATATTTGGAGCAGGAAAAGCACACTTTGTACAAGTTAGGAAAAATGCTCTATATAAACTTCTAACCAAAGAAGCACAAGAAGATGCAGTTTTTTCTGCAGGACAAATGGGAGGATCAGCAGGATTTCCATTTAGCTGGTCTGTTTTTTACACTGCATATCAAGCATATTTACAAATCTATTTAGCAGGAATCAGTAATAGAAACTTTGAATATTCTTTTAATTCTATAGCAAGATATGATTATAGTGCTAGTATAGCAAACAATCTCGGAATAAAACAAAGACCTTTAGATATTGCACAATATCTTATCCCAGGAGTACAATCTGCAGGAGATGATTTTAATATAAATAACTACAATCGAGAATCTTCCGTCTATTTAAGAACTACAAAAGGAACAACTCTTCTTCCAAGAACATCTCTACCTTTTCCAGATAAGACAAATAGTTTATTGATTGGTGGTGGTAGTTTAATATCTGATAATTCAAGATTTACAATTACAACTAAAGATCCCAATGATCCAACTAAAACTAGAGGAAACTGTGCAGCTCCAGAAGAAGAGTCTCCTATAAATGTAGTGTCTTATTATGCTTCTATTAAAAATATGCTACCAAATCAATGGGGGCAGATATATACATACGACACTCTAGATACAGGATTTCAAAGAAATATAAAAGATATTAACACCTTTGGGTTTATACAAACAATATTTGGTGGAGATACATTTATAAGTAAGTTTGCATTTAAAACAAAACTTCCATTCTTTATAGATAATAGAGTGAATGCTCCAGATGGTAGTGAAGTGTTTTATGATGAATTAGGAAATGTAGCCTATCCCAAATACTGGCACTCTGGAAGATCTATTAACTATTCTGCAGAAACTTCTAAAACTCAACTACCTAGTCTTATATCAATTAAGGCACATAATTTTGATTGTCCTAACTCACAATTGGCCACTATAAATGGTATAAAAAATCCAGGTAGATTGTTTTATGATGGAAAGATGTATTCTTTTGCTTATGGTATTCCTTCATTCTATTGTGAATCTGCATATAATGTAGATCTTCGTCAAGCATTTAATAATAGAGAAGGTGATTTCTTTCCTCATGTAAGTAATAATATTCCAGATGATTGGTTACAACAAAGTTTTGTTCCAATCATTCAAGATAATACATATTATTATAATATAACATATAGTAAACAGAATAAAGAAAATTTTTTCTCACATCTTCCTCCTGACTGGAAAAATGAGTTGTGTTTTACAAACTATCCTTTTAGAGCAGTATATTCAGATCGTCAAGACACTAATGCTGACAATAGAACAAATAATTGGTTAAGTTATGCACCATTGTCAAGATTTGACTTTCCTCAAAATTACGGTAACCTTATAAGTTTAGATGGTATTCAGAATAGAGCTATACTTGCTAGATTTGAGAATAAGAGTTTGTTATACAATAACCTTCTTACAATTGATACAAGTAATCCTCAAGCTGCTTATGTAGGAAACCCTAACATGTTTAGTGCTCCTCCAATTGATTTTGCTGAAACTGATCTTGGATATGTAGGAAGTCAGAATAAGTTTTTATTAAAGATTCCTCAAGGACAAATAACTATTGATGCTAAAAGAGGTCAGGTTTTTCTAATTTCAGGAAACCAGGCAATGGATATATCAGCATTCAATTCGGGAATGAACAGGTTTTTCACAGATCATTTAGCATTTGAAATTCTTAGATATTTTCCTGATATTAATATAGATAATCATTTTACAAGCATTGGACTTCATGGAGTTTATGATTCCAAGTTTGATAGAGTTATTATAACTAAATTAGATTATATTCCAATTAATAAAAATATAAAATATGATGCTGTCACCAGAGAGTTTTATATTGAAAGATCGTATACACAATATCCAGTTATAACAACAACAACAACTAGCAGCAGCACCACTAGTAGCACAACGACTATATACCCACCTAGCACAACAACCACAACCACTCTTGCTCCATATGTTGTTCGGGAAGTTGTGTATTTGACAGATGTTGAATATTTCTGTAATAAGAGTTGGACACTTTCTTATAACGTAAACACTAACAGTTGGATATCTTTTCATAGTTATATTCCTAATTTCTATATAGCTGAGAATAATTTCTTTTATTCTGGTATTAATTCATGCTGTAGTGAATTTGATGCTATAGTTGGTGGAGCACCATTAGAACCAACAACTACAACAACCACTTCAACCAGTTCTACAAGCACTACATCAACTACCACAACATTAGCTCCAGAAGGTAAAGATTGTACACTAGAAGGAGATGCTGAACAAAAAGATTGTGGATTATCAGGAACAGCTGTTGAAGAATATGAACCAACAACAACCACCACAACAACCACTATAGAACCCACAACTACCACCACTACAACAACAACTGGAGTATAATGTCAAAACCTGTAACCATAAAACTTACAAAAGCTTCTTCCAAAAGTGGACCTTTTGATGTTTCTGATAATTTTGGAAACATCTTAGGTGTTGATATTCCTAAAATGGAATTGGTAAGAGGGATGGGATTTACTGTGGATTCGGATGTCACCGTAATAATTATTACGTCTAAAGGAAAATGTAAATACACAAAAACATTTCCTATAGGAGATATTTATATGAATCAACTAACCTTTTCAAATTACAGGAGACCGTTAACTGCTTGCATATGGAGACACCTAACTGATATAATAGAATATAATAAGTTCTATGGAGAAGTTTGTCCATATATAATCGAATATCCATTTGCTTATAAATATCAAGATGAAATTCTTCAGAATGTAAAAGATTATACTAAAGCATACACCTACCTTCCTATTCCAGATGGTGTGTTTAGTTATAACACTAAGGTGGAGACAAATGACAAATGGTTTAATAAAGCTATTTTATACAACGGTCAACAATCTACAGGTACATTAGAATTAGTCCCAAAACCTCTCAACAATCTAAAGGAATATATGAGCTATCCTTTATATAACGTTGATAGTAAAACAATTACATTTACTAAAGCTGATAACTTCTATCAATATAACACCTTCTGGAGTTTAAATAAAAGTTCACAAGTTCCACTATTCACTACATCATGTGAATCTATGTCTATAGATAAGGTGGTAAATGAATCAAATATGGATTATGGAAAGCGTTCTTTTAAGAAATCTCCTTTAAGAGCTAAAGATTTAAGAGTGAGACATATTTTAGATAATCGTTCTGATGTTCACTTAGTTAGTCAATTTACTACAAGTCCTTCTCAAATATCATATAGATAATGAAAAAATGGTTAGATAAATATCAAGATGGTGGTGAAATACCACAAGCCCAGTCTGGAACATTGATGTTTCTAGATGATATATTATTTGATGCAAAAAATAATAAATCAGATGTAGTCACTAATGCTGATATTGAATTTTTTGGTGGTACAAGAATAAAGAATAAAGAGAATAAGGAAAATAAAGAGAATTCAAAAACTCTAAATATAGTTGATAAGAGAAAAAAAATGGCAACTACTAATCAAGCTTTAAGACCTAATTCTGATTTAGTTACAGGTAAATATAACTCTAAACATTTAGATAGATTAATACAAGAAGCTAAAAGACAAGGAATGTCTAAAGAAGATATTGAGAACATAAGTGCTATGGGATTTCAAGAAACTAAATGGGGAAAAAGTGATTCTAATATTGGACATGTATTAAGCAAAGGAAAATTTAAAGGTGACGATTACTACCAAAAATTTATAAATGCATATAAAGCAAAGATGAAAGAAGCAGACAGACTTAATATTACAGATCCTGCTATGCGATTGCAAGTTTATAATGGTCTTGGAAAAATATTTCCTCATACAGAAAATAAGTATCATGGTTTTGATATGCAAAAAATATACGGTGTTCCTGTTCCTAAAGAAGGAATAGACATGCGTAAGAATCCTTTGTATGGAAAACAGGTTATAGATATTAGGGACAATGTTTTAAAAAATAACCCAGAATATGTTCAGTATATGGATAGTATTTATAATGCTCCTGTTCCTAATATAACACAGAAAAGATTAGAATCTTTTCAAAATGGTGGAGAATACCTAGGTACTACAAACAAAGGCTTCAATTATAATGGAGCTTGGGGTGGACAGTTTCAGGATGGTGGAGATATTCCTAAAGCTCAAAAAGGAGAAAAGCTTTCTCCTATATATGTTAACAATCCTAATGACCCTCGTTTAAAGGCTTATAATGATAGTTTGAGTTTGTATAATACTACAAAATATAATAATAAATCAGAGAAAATTTTAAAGTTAGAAAAGTTTATACCATTTGAAAAATTACCCAGCCAATTAGCAGATATAGAAAATTTTGAAATAGGTGATATGGGTGTTGTGA
>Ga0049081_10000753_pt1 | contig 12328 bp, 9 predicted proteins | sample GreLakmeER78MSRF_FD_66717 | JGI IMG/M metagenome (GOLD analysis project Ga0049081, IMG submission 66717) | Freshwater lentic microbial communities from great Laurentian Lakes, MI, USA - Great Lakes metaG ER78MSRF | ecosystem: Environmental > Aquatic > Freshwater > Lake | place: Great Lakes...
ATTTGGCGATTGAAGATTTTAAAATAAATCTTTCGAAATTGAGAAAATTGGTGCCGGTAAATACAATTTGTATGCATGGAAGTCCTTTATCACGGCACGATAATAAAAATTTATGGCAAAAATATGATTATCGATCTTTTGGCATATTAGGCGAGCCGTATTTTGATACGAATTATTCAAGTGTTTATTATTTAACAGATACTGGTCGAACTTGGAATAATAAAGGCGTTAGTGTTCGAGACAAAGTAATATCTTCTATTGATATAAAATTTTCAAAAACAGATCAAATTATTAATTTATTTCAGAAAAATCAGATGCCGTCTGTAGTATTGTTCACGTTTCATCCTCAACGATGGAGCGACCAACCGCTTGAATGGCTTATTGAATTGATCAGCCAAAATATAAAAAATATAATCAAAAGAATATTGGTAAGTTTTAGAAATAAGTAAATTATTGTATCTACAAAAAAGGCGTTGTTTCATTTGAAACAACGCCTTTTTTATTTTCAAAAACGGGTTAAATTTTTACGAGTTTAAATGATTTTCGAATGTTTTCACATTGAAATTCTACAAAATAAAAACCTTGTGGATATGAAGCTCCAAAAGTAATCCCATCGTTTATTTCGTTGGCAATCCATTGTTCAATGGTTTTTCCAAATTGGTCAATAATCCGAATGTTGGAACTAAACGAGGCATCATTTAATTTCGTTAACGTGAAGTCATTGTTTGTAGGATTTGGGAAAATAACAAATTCAAATTGTATGTCTTCTGATAAATTATTTTGATTGATGTTCTCCAGGTTCTCCCCAGAATTAAATTCCTTTGCAGTTCGATTTAATTCGTATATTGTTTCATCTGGCATCAGAGCACTAGGTGTAGTTATGGTACATGAAGGGCCGTATGATGACCATCCAGCAGCTACATTTACTAAGTATGCAACCTCAACGGTGTATGTTTGGTTGTATTGAATTCCAGCTGAAATGAGTTGGGAAGGCTGAAAACGATTAGTCATAGTACTTGGGTTGTGTTCGTAATTACTAAGTCCAGGCCCATTTAATCTAAACTTATAATCCAACGCACAGCCAACTGATGAAGAATAAACATTTGTCCCCATTGTTATAACAGTTAAATTGCAAAATCCAGTTAAAGTAGATGATGTATTCAATAAGACTGAGCAACCAGGTCCCCATGGTTTCCATGCTCCACCAATATACACTTTACATTGAATGAAATAAAAGGTGTTGTATACTAAATTGGCAACTTGAGGTAAGTTATTAAGTTTAAAACCCGATCCAACCATGTCAACAGAATCTGTTATTAATCCCAATGTTGGATGTGTCCATTGAACCATGTATCGGTATGGTGTTCCGTATATTAATGAATTTACATAAATATTAGTCATACAAGATGATATTGTACTTCCACAAAATACGGATCTTAATTCGGTTATTGGATTACATTCAGTTGAAATAGAGCAATCGGGTCCCCATTGACTCCAAGTCCCATTCATCTTTACCTTAACAGATATGCTGTAGGTTTTGCAATATTGAATTCCAGGAAATTTTCGTAGTGTAATCCCATTGTAACTGGAAGGAGTGATAACAGAATCATAGAGGTATGTCGCCCCGTCAAAAAGTCTATATTTATAAAATTGAACACCTGAGAGTGGTACCGAATGTAAAGTGTCTTGCTGCAGATAATTAATTGTTCTACCACAATCATTTGAAGATATTGTAGTTGTTGGTACAACCAGTTTCACAAAACAGGAGTTTCCAGGATTATCAAATGGATCAGTTGATAATTGTTTTGTTTTTACAACTACATCATATTGTAATCCAACCTTAGGATGCGCTGATGATTGAGCGGTTACATCTTGCAATTTAAATGAGTTAGTTGACTTGGTTAAGGTAGCTATTGGCCCATAGGTACTATTTGTTACAATAAACTGATATTGATAGGTTCCGGGAACGGCATCACAATAAATATTAGTACCTATAGTAGCAATTGTTGAATCATTGCAAAATGTAGTTGTTAATTGTGTTGGAACAGGAATCGGTGTCTCAATATCACAACCTGAACCATAAGGACTCCAGGTTGCTGTTGTTCCGTTATAGTAAGAAACGTTAATGGTATATATGGTTCCAATATTAATTAAACCGGGCATCCAAGAAAATCGAAATTCATACTTCGAACGCCCCGGATATGCTATTGCTCCTGCAATGGCATCATAAATACCTACAACAATTCCTGTACTTTGTTCTGTTACTTTAAAACGATGTCCACACATTTGATTGGTTAAACAAGTTATTGTGGAACCAATACTTGCAATGGTTGTGTTACAAAAAACTGGATTAATTTGAATTGGTGATGTGGGAGTTGTAACTTGGCAAGTAGATCCATAGGCACTCCACGTAGATCCATTTGTTGTAAAAGCAACACGAATTTTGTATGTTGTCCCATATGAAACGACGCAACCAGACATCCAGGAGAAACGGAATTTATTTGACGTGCCTGCAGTATATCCATTATATGTACCAATTACAATATTTGACATGTCACTTACCTCAAAACGATAACCGATTGCTCCAGATACACCTAAACAAGTTATATTTGATCCCATTGATGAAACCGTTCCTGGGCAAAAAGTACTAGATAATTGCGTTGTGGTTTGTCCCCAATTGTTCGTTCTTGTGAAAATTAAAATGAAGAGAATAAAATAAAATGACCTAATTTTAAGCATATATCAGAATTATGAGTTAAATATAGTATTAAAAAACGGGATTTCAAAAGTTTTAAATTTAAATTTATAAAACTTAAGTAAAAACAACTAATCTTTGTATATGGAAAGATCATTGCATTAATTATTTAGGGTTTTAAGTTGATTAAGTTCAATAAGATTCCCATTCATTCTTGGCTGCAAACCAGAAAGATTGTAATTTAGCTAATATTTAACCGAAAGTATTGAAAAATCCGCGCGATTCAAACGATTATAATTCATCCCCCAACACTTCCTGTGAAGAGGAAGCATATATACAAAGATTGATTCAAGAATTGGTAAGTGCCACAAAAAAAACAAATGATGCTAAAGGGATAGAAATTGACCAATTATTTGATGCTTTTACACTGAATAATACTTCTGATCTATTCATAGATCTAAAATCATTGGATCAACAAACAAACATCAATGACTACCTAAAGCAACTAAATAAAATTTTACGAGAACGCAATATTAAAAAAGTAATAGGTCTAGTTTACACACTCGAGAATTGGAGAATAGATAAAAAAATATTGCGCGTTCCAATCGTTCGAAAACCTGCTAGTTGGTATTTTTTTATTGTAAATAGAGTCATTCCAAAAATAGCTCTCCTCAATAAAATTAGAGTTATCGCTAAAAAAAGATTGTTTTCAAATGCTGAAATCTTGGGTAGGTTTTGTTACAATGGTTTTGAAATTGAAAAATTTATTCATTCGGAAAATAATTTTCACATTTTTCTTGTTTCTAGAAAAGAAAACCCTTTGATTCAACCCATTCATAACGGGTTTTTTATTAAACTTCCTCGAATCGGTAAAAACGGTAAAGAGATTCAAGTATATAAACTAAGAACAATGCATACCTATGCTGAATACTTGCATGCTTATATGATTGGAAAACATGGATTTAATCAAAATGGAAAAATTAAAAATGATTTTAGGTTAGCAGGATGGGGTAGATCCCTTCGGAAGTTTTGGATTGACGAGCTCCCTCAATTGATCAATATTTTAAAAGGAGAAATGAAATTAGTTGGCGTCCGCCCTGTAAGTAAAGCTTATTTTAATAGCTTGCCAATCGAAAACCAACAATTACGGATGAAGCAAAAACCAGGATGTATACCTCCTTACGTGGCATTAAATATTGGCAATTCAAAAGAAGCGATATTGAAAGCAGAAATGATATATTTGGCAGACAAAGCAAAAAGCCCTTATTTTACAGATACAAAGTACTTTTGTATTGCGTTATATAATATTATTTTTAAAGGATTACGGTCATCCTAATTACATGAAAAATTTTACTAGATTTTTTCTTATTTTATTTGTTGCCAATTTTTTATTAGCAGTTTCTTGCAGTCGTAAAACGAAAGACATTCTTTATTTGCGTGGACAATTAAAAGATTCAACTTCCGTGTATCATGTTGATTATATTCCTAAAATTGAATCAAATGATTTGCTGGATATTAAGCTTGTATCAGCGAACGACGATGCGAGTAAATTATTCACTCCTCCTATTGATAATAGTAAATCTGCGATTTCATACTCATCTGGGGTAGCCGCTCGTGGTGGATACTTGGTAGATGTTGATGGGATATTAGAATTGCCATTCATTGGTAAAATGAAAGTGGCTGGGAAAACGCGAAGTGAACTTGAAACTGAAATTGAATCGAAATTAAGCGAATATATCAAGGAACCAATTATTCAAATTCAAATTATCAATTTTAAAATTACGGTGCTCGGTGAAGTGGGTAATCCCGGAACTTTTAACGTTCCTAATGAAAAAATCACTATTTTTGAGGCACTTGGCATTGCGGGTGATTTGAATATTACGGGAAAGCGAAAGGATATAATTGTGATTAGAGAAGTTGGTAAAAAAAGAATGGAGTTTACAGTTGATTTAACATCAAAAGATATTTTTCATTCACCAGTTTATTTTCTAAAACAAAATGATTTGATTTACGTTTCACCAAATAAGGCAAAAATCAATACTTCGAGTTATAGTCAAATATATATGCCAATCCTATCTAGTTTATCATTATTACTAACTGCAATTACCTTATTTCTGCGTTATTAATTATGGAAAACAACCTAGATTTTGGTAATTCAAATTCAATTGAAAATCTGACTAAATCTAATTTTCGTGAAATTTTTTACAAGTATTTTTCATTCTGGAAACTTTTTGTTGTTTTAATAATTCTCGGATTAGGATCTGCGAATATTTACCTGAGGTATAAAGTCCCCATGTATGAGGCATTTGCCTCCATAAAAATTAAAGATAATCAAAAAGGAGGATCAGGTGTTTCCGAAACTTCAGCATTTGATGATTTGTCTATTCTTAAAGATGGAAATTCTATTGAGAATGAAAAAGCAATTTTAACATCTCGCGATTTGATGAGAAAAGTAGTTGTCTCTTTAGGGCTGCAAATCGAATATTATGCAATTGGAAACCTCACTGGTTTTACACGAAGAGAAATTTATCAAGAGTCACCTATTTTATTAGAAATTGAAGGTAAAGATTCGTTGATTCTCCAACATGGAGACTCGTTTTTTATCCATATTTTAACCAAAAATTCCTTTCAATTAGAAACAAAAGACGGTAAAATCTTGAAGAAAGCTTCATTTAATCAAAAAATAAAAATCAATAAGTTCATTTCTTATAAATTCTCCAAAAATTATCGCTTTTCTGAAGTAGCGGTGAACAGAAAAATTGAAATTGTTGTTCTTACTGTGGAGGCATGCGTAAATAAATGTCTTTCAAAATTGAAAATTGAACAAAGCGGAAATGGATCTGCTATTCTTAAACTTTTTTCACAAAATCAAGTCAAAGAAAAAGCAATAAATATTCTCAACATGCTTGTACGTAAGTATAATGAAGATGCAATTGAGGATAAAAATTTGGTTTCTAAAAACACATGTGATTTCATTAATGATCGTGTGAAATATATTTCCAAGGAATTGGGTGAAGTTGAAGAAGAGGCAAAGAAATTCAAAGAAAAAAATAAATTAGTTGATATTGAATTTGAAACGAAAGCAGATGTAAATGCTGGAACAGATTTAAGGCAATCGATTGTAAATGCTGAAACACAAGTTCAATTAAGTAGAATGATGTTGGATCATTTGCTGAATAATACACAAGCAGAAGATTTGGTGCCAGTGAATTTAGGGTTAGCTGATAATACGATTGACCGCACAATTGAAACCCATAATAATCTTGTTTTGGAGCGCCTAGAAGAACTCAAAACAACTACGACCAAAGCTCCTAAAGTGGTTAATTTGACGAACCGGATATTGGAACTGAAAACGAACATTGAAAAAAGTGTTAAGAATTTAATCAATTCCAAAAAACGGGCATTGATAGAATTAGATTCTGAAGAGCAAAGACTGGAAATTGGACTTTCAAAAATGCCCAAATTTGAAAAGGAATTTCGTTCCATCGAGCGCCAACAACAAATTAAAGAATCTCTCTATTTATACCTTCTTCAAAAACGAGAAGAAACACAAATTGCTCTCGCTGTTGGAATTGGAAATGCTAAGCTTGTTGATTCGGCTTATAGTAATGGGAGTATTATTTCACCGAAACGTTCATTTATTTACCTTGGAGCATTAGCATTTAGCATCGTTTTAGGGGTGCTTTATGTTTATCTGAAAGATTTATTTTATGACAAAGTCTATTCAAAATCGGATATTGAGAAATTAAAACTCCCTTTTATTGGAAATATCCCATTAGGTGATAAAAACAAACAAATTGTGGTTACCAAAGGGAGTAAAACAGCCATCTCTGAAGCCTTTCGTTCTTTGCGAACAAATGTTGACTTTATGCTAGGTCAGGTGGAAGGTCGCGGAAAATTTATTTTCATTACCTCCACCGTTGCACGAGAAGGGAAATCATTTACAGCCGTGAATTTCTCTATTTCACTTGCTCTTTCAGGTAAAAAAGTCTTACTCATTGGAATGGATTTACGCGCACCAAAATTGGAAGATTACCTGGGGAAAGATCGTTCAAAAGGGGTTACAAATTTTATTGTTGATAGCCGTATGACACTTGCTAAATTGATATATACGACAGAAATTCATGAGCAATTAGATATACTCGCTTCAGGTGATATTCCTCCTAACCCATCCGAATTATTGATGTCAGAACGTGTTGAACAATTGTTTAATGAAGTTGGTCAATTGTATGATTATATTGTTGTAGATACGGCTCCTGTTGGAATTGTCACAGACACTTTGCTCATTTCTAAATATGCTGACACGGTACTTTATGTGGTGCGAGCGCATGAGCTTCCAAAACGAATGCTTAATATCCCGAGTGAACTGAAAAAGGAGAACCGACTACCAAATATGGCCTTGTTGTTAAATGGAACTTATGGATCAAAAGGATATGGCTACGGTTACGGGTATAGATATGGTTATGGTTATGGTTACGGATACTACCAAGAAGATAAAAAAATGCCTTGGTGGAAATTTAAATGGTTATCCAAGAAAAGATAATCTACTTCAAAAATAGAGACGTACAATTAATGTTTTACCTCGTTTAAAATAGGTTAATTTTCTATGAGGTAGGATTTTATTTCTGTATATTTGTTACTATAGTTTACTTATGGCAATTAGTTTTATCTCAAAATCTGGAAGAAATAAGCGATTCAATTACGCTCCTCGTTATTACGATGAACGAAAAGAACGTCTTGAAATGAAAAAAAAATCTTTTTTAGAAGACGAGAAATCTTCTGATAGTCAGCGAAAAGAATTGTTAAGAGATGCAATTCATCAATCTTGGAATAGAAGTAAATACGTTTCGAAACAAAAGCAATCTGCAAATTTGCGCATCGTAATTCTCATTGTTTTAATTTTAGTTCTGGGTTACTTTGTTTTTAATGGATTAGATGACGTTGACCAAGTCATAAAATCAGTTGTATAGTTGATGTTAAATCGGATTAAGATACTCCCTGATCACATTGCGAATCAGATTGCTGCTGGTGAAGTGATTCAACGACCTTGTTCTGTGGTTAAAGAATTAGTTGAAAACGCAGTAGATGCTGGGGCAACAAAGATTCAGGTTATAATTAAAGATTCAGGAAAAACACTCATTCAAGTGATTGATAATGGCGAGGGAATGTCTTCCGAGGATGCAATTACCTGCTTCGAACGGCATGCCACCAGTAAAATTGAATCTGCGAATGACTTGTTTTCATTAACCACAAAAGGTTTTCGTGGAGAAGCTTTGTCTTCTATTGCTTCTATTGCACAAGTTGTATTAAAAACAAAACAAGTTGATCAAGAGACGGGTACTGAAATTCATATCGAAGGTTCAAAAATTGTGACCCAAACGGATTGTGTTGTAGCCATAGGAACTTCTTTTGAAGTGAAAAATTTATTTTTTAATATTCCTGCTAGACGCAATTTTTTGAAATCAGACGCGATGGAATTTCGGCACATAGAAGAAGAATTTGAGCGCGTTGCCTTAGCCCATCCTTCGTGTTCGTTTACATTACATCACAATAATCAAGAAGTTTGTAATCTCCCGATAGCGAATCTGCGAAAGAGAATTGTTGATGTCCTCGGTAAAACAACGAACGATAGACTCGTGCCTATTGAGGAAAAAACAGATATCGTTTCAATTCATGGATATGTACTTAAGCCCGAATTTGCAAGAAAAACCCGAGGGGACCAATATTTTTTTGTAAATAATCGATTTTTTAAAGATCATTATTTTAATCATGCTGTCAATCGAGCATTTGATGGGTTGATTCAACCTAAGTTTTTTCCGGGATATTTTATTTTCTTTGAGGTAAATCCGGCAAAATTGGATGTGAATATTCACCCAACTAAAACAGAAATAAAATTTGAGGAAGATAAGTTTATTTATTCTATTCTTTTAAGTAGTATTCGACAAGCTTTAGGTAAGTATAATGTTTCTCCAACCCTTGATTTTGAGCAGGAAACTGCTTTCGATGTGCCTATGTCGTTTAGGAATCAGCCGGCTATTGAACCGGTTATTCGGGTAAATCCAGATTTTAATCCTTTTCAACCCTCGACCAGCTCCTCTAACAAATCGGGTTCTTCCGGACTAAGTCCTGCCATTCGTGCACAAGGTTTTGGACAAACGAATCCATCCGCGGATGATTGGCAAAACTTTTACAAAATTGAAGAAGATCAAGAAATAAATCAAAATCACTTAATTGAGCCAACATCCATTGAAACGGTAAAGGAGTTTTTAGTGAAAGATAGATTGGTTTTAACTCCCAGTAAGTCTGGTTTTATGTTGATTGATCGCAAACGAGCGCAAGAAAGAATTACATATGATGAATTAATGGAGCAATTTGTAAATTCACCCATACATTCCCAACAATTACTTTTTCCGTATGATCTTGAACTTTCGAAAAATGAAAAAATTGTATGGGAATCAAATCGATCTTTACTTGAACGTTTCGGATTTCAATATGAAGTGCATTCCAATCAATTGATTCTCAATGGAGTTCCTTCGTGTGTGCAAGATGAGTCTATTCATGCCTGTGTTGATTCGATCAATGAAACAATCGGATACAAAGAAGTAGATAAAGGTGAAATTGCTCATTTTGTTGTACTTTCAATTTCTAAATCAGTTTCCCTGGCGGCTTTGAAAAATAAAATTGAACCTTCTTACCTTATCGAGCGTTTATTTCAGTGCCAAGATCACCAATATTCACCAACTGGTAAAAGAATTTTGAATACTTTAACCTTAGAAGAATTAAAATCTAAATTATAATGTTCTCTTTTTTAAATTCAATTCCCCAAGTAACGAAAAACATTCTATTATTGAATATCATGTTTTATGTTGTTACCGAATTATTAGCACTTCAAGGGATTAATTTAAGAGGTATTTTAGGTGCTCATTACATTACATCTGCTCTTTTTGAGCCTTTTCAGATAGTAACTCACTTTTTTATGCACGGCGATTTCTTTCACATCTTTTTCAATATGTGGCTTTTTGTCATGTTGGGTGGGTTTTTAGAACGATTATGGGGTACAAAACGTTTTTTTATTTTTTATATATCTTCGGCAATGGGTGCGTTTGCACTCTATAATGGAATTGGGGTGTATCAAATGATGGAAATATCTTCCAATCTTTCTGGTACATTGAAAATCGATGACTTAGATGCTGTGATCGCTTCAAGTGAGAATTTGGACGATCTCAATGCTAATTTAAATAGCTTCTTAATGAACAACCCAACCGTCAATTTTGAATCGATCAAAGAATATGTCACCCTCTCAATAACCCCAATGGTTGGTGCTTCAGGAGCAATTTTTGGTGTCATGTCGGCATTCGCTATCCTTTTTCCAAACACTGAGTTTATGCTTTATTTTGCAATACCAGTTAAAGCAAAGTACTTAGTTGGAGCGTATTTTTTATTAGAAGTGTATTTAGCATTTGAAAATCAATCAAATGATCCTGTTGCTCATTTAGCTCATATTGGAGGCGCGGTGGTTGGCGCCATCTTAGTGCTGATTTGGAGAAGACAAGATCGTTCAAATTTTTGGTAATATGCAATCCAATGAAAATCTTATCGATTCTTTAAAGAATGCCTATCGTTATGGTGGCATGACTATTCGACTAATATTAATTAATGTAGTTGTTTTTTTATTCATTCAGATAATTGAAGTTAGTAGTCGTTTACTCTTGGCACAAGATAGTTTATTATCAAAATTTTTAAGTTCCGTCTTTACTTTAAACACTCAGCTCTCTGAATTCGTATGGATGCCTTGGGGAATTGTGACCAGTATTTTTTCGCATTTCAGTTTGTGGCATTTGTTATTGAACATGCTTTTTCTTTACTTTTCTGGAAGGATGTTTGAACAATTGTTCGATTCTAAAAGGCTTTGGTTTACCTATTTGCTTGGTGGTGTTGCAGGTGGGGTACTTGAAATTATTGCGCATGCTATTTTTCCCGCTTTGCAGGGTTCTAATGTAGTTATTGTGGGTGCATCTGGTTCTGTGATGGCAATTTTTATGGGATTAGCGTTCTATCGACCAAATCTAACGGTCTCTCTCTTTGGGATTTTTCCGATTCGGTTGATTTTTCTGGCAGGTTTCTTTTTAGTTTCGGATCTAATTTCTTTGGGTTTAAATGATGGAGTCGCTCATTTCGCACATATTGGCGGTGCTTTATTCGGTGCTTTATCTATTCGAAATATTCATAGCTCGAAGAATGGAATCACTAGAATTCAAAATTTTATAGATAATATAGTTAAAGGCTTTGCCAATAGATCCACGAAGAAACAGAGCACGAATCGTTCAAATAGTCGCATGAAGACGGATGAGGAGTACAATTTAGAAGCCAAGAAAAAGCAAATGAAGATTGATGCAATTCTAGATAAAATTTCAAAGTCGGGCTATGAATCATTAACAAGACAAGAGAAGGATTTTTTATTCAATCAAAGTAAAAATGGTTAGTTTTCTAAGTTTCTTATGGAACATTAAATTTTGGGTGAAATTTTTCACTGTATTAACTTTACTTGCACTAGGTATGTCCTATTTAGCTCCTTTTATTCATCCTAAAAGTCAGTTTTTTATTCCTTTCTTTGGTTTAGCTTACCCTATTTTTTTAGCGATTTCGATTGTTCTTTTAATTCTATGGACAATCCTTAAATCCAAGTGGGCTTTAGTGATTTTAGGTTCTTTAGTACTTGGAGGAAATCTACATTTTAGAATGTTGGCCATTTTTTCGGATGATTCTTTACCAGCAGGGAATTCGCTTCACATAATGTCTTATAATGTTCGATTATTTGATGTTTATAACCCTAAACTTAAAAATGCAATAAAGACGCGCAATAAGATATTTGATTATATCAAGAATGAAAATCCGGATGTAATTTGTTTTCAGGAATTTTATCAAAAAGATCGTCCAACAGATTTTAAAACGCGAGATACAATCATGCGATTTATGAAGTTTTTGGATTATCATGAAAGAAGTGCCCACAAAAATTATTCACGTCAGAATTTTGGGATTTATTTGTTTTCTAAATTCCCCATTATTGCTAAAGGTGACGTGATTTTTGATACACAGAGTGAGAAAGATTTTAACTATTGTGTTTATGTAGATATCATTAAAGAACAAGACACTTTTCGAATTTATAATGTTCACCTTCAGTCGATTAAACTGCAAGGGGATTATTACACCAAAAAAGATCCACTGAATAATATTGCGTCAAAATCTACTATCAGATTAATCATTGAAAAACTGAAAATAGCTTACCCTAAACGTGCTGAGCAAGCATTGACAGTAATGAAACACGTGGAGAATTCACCCTATCCAACCATTGTGTGTGGTGATTTTAATGATACCCCTCTTTCTTACACATACCAACAATTTAATTCTACACTAACCGATGCTTTTCGTAATTGTGGCAGCGGTATTGGTCCTACGTATGTTGGTAGAATTCCAGCGGGTAGAATTGACTATATTTTCCATTCAGAGGATTTAAATTCTACACAATTTAAGATTCAAGAAAAATCCCTTAGTGATCACTTGGCAGTTTCCTGCAAGATTTTTAAGAAAAAATAGTTTACCATTCAAATGCTTCTGGCTTCATCCAATTTCCTT
>Ga0049081_10000754_pt1 | contig 12316 bp, 17 predicted proteins | sample GreLakmeER78MSRF_FD_66717 | JGI IMG/M metagenome (GOLD analysis project Ga0049081, IMG submission 66717) | Freshwater lentic microbial communities from great Laurentian Lakes, MI, USA - Great Lakes metaG ER78MSRF | ecosystem: Environmental > Aquatic > Freshwater > Lake | place: Great Lakes...
ATGGGTGGTGATGTTTATAACATCACAATCAACAGCAAGATTGCAGATCAAACTTTGCCTGATGTGTTAGTTGCTGAATTGCGTAAGTTCAATAGGCGTTCTGGTGCAATTGATATTCAGGTTGCGTAATGGCTGGGTTGAATGACATTGGTACATACAAGGTTGAACTTGATGCTGGTTTCTATCAGAATGTTTTTACCCTTGATGATGACCTGCTAGGTATTCTTGATGAAGATTTTTTAGAAGGTTCAACAACTTTTTTTGATGTAACCCAATATGTAACAAATGTTTCTATCAAGCGTGGGCGTAGTAGCCAAGACGCACAGTTTGGCGCGGGTACATGCACTATTACGATTGATGATGCAGTCGGGCAGGATAAATTCAGTGTGGCTAACAGTGCAAGCCCATATTGGAATGTTGAAAGAGGCAGGCTTGGCTTTGAACCTCGGCGCGCGGTTCGCATTTCACGCAATGGGGAGTTTTTGTTTGTTGGATTAATCATCAAGTACAATACCGAGTTCAACATAGACAATCACAACATGATAAGTGTGGATTGTGTTGATGCGTTCCTCAATCTGACGACCACGACCTTCTACAATATAACCCCACCTGCCGAGACATCAGGAGAGCGGGTGGACAGGATATTGGGTTTACCCGAAGTGGATTTCCCAACGGTTCCTGCACCAGTTATCGCGCTTGGGGAAGCAAACCTTTCTCAGCCTCTCACCCCTCTTTCTGCACAAACCCCCCTTGCTTATTTTAATTATCTTATTGAAAACGCCGAACAAGGCAGAATGTATATAAGCCGTGAAGGTGTTTTTTATTGGGAATCAAGAACGCCACAAAGCACCGATGTGGCACCTCTTATTGTCTTTGGTGATGACCCGTCTGATGCAACACAAATACCATATAAATCGCTTGAGGTAATTTATGAGTAGGAACGGTCATGGCTGAGGCGGTTGCTAGTTCAAGTTCAATCCGCAGGGACAGTATTGTCAATGAGGTTGTCGTCGTCGTGGAGCCTAATGTTTTAGAGCCAGCACCGAACGACCAAGAGGTTGCCTCCGTTGATTCGCAAACAAATTACGGGGTTCAAAGTGTTGTCATTCAAAATTCCCCTCTTGCCACCGACGCTGATGCGTTGTTGCTGGCTGAGTATTTGTTAAGACCAGAACCTAATTTTTGGTTTACGGGGCTGAGTCTAAGTATGCACGCATTGACCGCCTCTGAACAGGCTTTAGTGGCGACGCTTGACATTGGTGATTTCTTGGGTGTGGTCAAATCCTTCAAATATGGCACCCCTTCTGTGGTTCAGAAAAATCTTTATATTGAAGGTATTGAGCATAGAATTTCCGCTCAAACGCATACTATGGAACTGCATTTTTCGCCTGTTGGCTACTCGCAGGCTTGGGATGAGGTCACTCCGACCCTCACTTGGCAAGGGGTACCTGCTGGTCTATCATGGGTTAATCTGATTTGGACGATTCTTTAAGGCATATATGGCTGGCACAACTACTAACTTCGCGATTCCGTATCCTTCTGTTACTGATTATGTAACTGATGGTGCTACTGCCATGCGTAGTATTGCTGAACAGGTTGATGCTGTTTTGTTTACTGGTTCTTCTTCAGGCAATCTGCTTATCAATGGGGCTATGCAGGTTGCGCAAAGGGGTACAAGCACAGCAAGTATCACTGGCACTAATTACTACACAGCAGACCGTTTCCAATTTCTTATCAACACGCTTGGCACATGGACACAGACAATAGAAAATGATGCACCTACTGGTTCTGGTTTCCGTAAATCAATAAAGAACCTTTGCACAGTTATTGATACACCTGCTGCTGGTGATTATTGCATTACTGAACAAGTAATTGAAGGACAAAATCTGCAAGCAATTAGAAAAGGTACTGCATCAGCGCAATCAGTTGTTTTGTCTTTTTGGGTAAAAGCCAATAAAACAGGTACTTATATTTGTCAGTTGCGTGATGACGATAACAGCAGGTCTGTTTCTAAGTCATACACAATCACAGCATCAGCAACTTGGCAATATGTTTCTATTGTATTCCCTGCTGATACAACAGGTGTATTTGATAATGATGCTAATGGTTCTTTGCGTGTGCGTTGGTGGTTGGGTGCTGGTTCTACATTTTCATCAGGCACATTGAATACCACATGGCAAACAGAAGTTCAAGCCAATGTTGCTGTTGGTCAGGTGAACCTTGCAGATACTCTAAATAATTATTGGCAGATGACTGGTGCGCAACTAACTGTTGCTTCTATTGCTACACCATTTGAGTTCAAATCGTTCGCTGATGACCTGCTTGATTGCCAACGGTATTTTCAAGCAAGTAGATATTCAAATATGCCACCATCAGGTTATAGTGCAACAGGTGCATCTTTTTTGACAGCCATGTCTAATTTTGCGTCATTATGTCTTGCAACTGGAACTTTGTTTACTGTGCCAATGAGAGCAACACCTTCAATTACCATGTGGTCTACTGGTGGCACTCTCAATAGAACCAATGTTGTTGGCATTGGTGATTATGTTATTTCTACACCTGAAGCAACAGAAAGAGGAATTCATAGAGTTGGTAATACTGGAATGAGCGCAAATATGACTGGTGAATTTTTATGGCAAGCGTTGGCTGAATTATGAGTTTTTATCAAATAGCCACAACAGCAAACAATGTTCAAATTATTGTAAAAGATAATGAAATGTGGATTCCTTGCGATGAAGGCAATGTTGATTATCAAGCGTATCTTGCGTGGGTTGCTGAAGGTAACACAGCAGAAGAATGGCAACCAGAAAGTGAAGGTAACTAATGGCTGGTCTTGGTGCAAAACTCTTTTCATCGTTCACTAAACTAACTGCGGCACAAGTCAATGGTTATTTGATGGACCAAACCATCATGCGGTTTGCCACATCGGCGGCTCGCGATGCGGCTTTTGGTGGTGCAGGTGAACCAACACTTGCTGAAGGTATGACCTGTTATCTTGATGATTTGAATGTGTTACAGACATACACAGGTACAGCATGGGTAAGTGTTGCATCAACTAGTGGCGCAATATTGCAAATAGTCAATTCTGCATACAGCACTGCAACAACAAACAATACAAGCACATTTGCAGATACAGGTTTGACAGCAACGATTACACCTACATCAACATCTAGTAAAATACTAGTAATGATTTCACAAAATGGTTGTTTCAAAACTAGTGCCAATTCAGAAAACCGTATGAATGTAAGGTTGATGCGTGGCGCAACAAACATTGCAAAAGTATCTGGTGACTTGTTTTTATATACCAACACAGCAGATAGTAATGGTGGTTCTACTTCTATTTCTTTTATGGATAGCCCAGCAACAATTAGTGCTACTACCTACAAGACCCAGTTTTCAAACCCACACAACACTGCTGCTGTTATAGCCCAAGAAGGTAGCGCAGTATCAACAATAACGCTTATGGAAATTAGCGCATAGTGAATGAAATTGTTGTTGCTGTTATTGGTATGACAGGTGCGTTGCTGGTGGCAATGATTGAAACTACACGCAGGCATTTGATGTAAATGAAGAGCCGTTGGCTTGTGGCGTTGCCCGCGATTGTTTTGTCTTTGTTTTCTGTTTCTGCCAGCGCCAGTTCGGTGCAGGGATTAGAGGCGGTGGGGTATGTGTTTAGCGACGAAACTCCCGTGCGGAGTTCGGATTTGTACCCATCGTGTGGTTCAGAGATTGAGAACAATATCAATCGGAATTTTGATTATGAGCCGTTCCAGCAGTGCCCTGATGATTACTTTTTGTTGCATTATTCGGGGTTCATTACGATTCCAGAGCATCAGACTGTGCAGTTTTGGTTGGCGCACGATGATGGCGCGACGCTGAGTGTAGGGGATGCGATTGCTGAGGAGTGGTGGTTTGATACGGGTTGTTCGTGGAGTGTTACGGAGTCGGTGTCTTTGCCGAGCGGGGTGCCTGTGTCTTTTGATTCTTGGATGTATGAAAGGGGTGGGAACAGTTGTTATATGTTGGCGTGGTCTTTGGATGGGGGTCAGTTGACGATTGTTCCTGATGGGGCTTTTACGACGCAGGAGAGCGCGGTTACGACTAGCACTTCTACGAGTAGTTCTACGACGACGACAGTTGTACAAGTTCCTGTACAAGTTTCTTCTACGACGACTTCTACGGTTTTTTATTCCCCTGAGCCAAGTACAACAGTGCCAGAATTAGAGCCGATATCACCATCCAGTACAACCACATCTGTGACCTCCATCACTTTACTGCCGATTACTATTACCGACGATACGACCGTAGCACTGCCTGATTTGCCAAGTGTGGATATCGCCGTGCCTGAGCAGGAAGCGGTTATTGAGCCTGTTATTACAGAGCCAACCCCACAGATGCAGGAAGAAGCAGACAATGAGGTTGCGGTGATTATTGATGCTGGTGGGGGCGATGCGTTAGTGATTGACGCTGTGACGGATTTGATTGACGCCGTGGAAACTCCGCAGGAGACGAGCGCGGTTTTGTCGGCTGTGGTGGGTTCGGATTTGTCGGATAGCCAGTTCGCTGAGGTTATTGATGGTGCTTTTTCGTCGGATTTGTCTGATGAGGAGTTGGCGGTGGCTTCTGAATCTGTGTTTGCCGATATTGGGTTGCTTGACGAAACTAGGTTGGACGCGGTGTTGGAGGCTATTTTTGATGAGCCTTTGTCGGATAAAGCCTTTGATTCGGTGTTGGAAGCGATTTTTGATGAGCCTCTTTCGGACGATGCGTTTACCGCTGTGTTGGATGCTGTGCTTGCGGAGCCTTTGTCGGATGAGCAGTTTGAGAGTTTGGTGGATTCTTTGGCGGGGGATGATGTTACGGATGAGCAGATAAGTGGCGCTGTTGAGGCGATTGTGGACTTGGGTTTGTCTGCGGATGAGTCGTTGGTTTTGGCGTTGAGCGAGGATGTTTTGGATGTTGTCTCGGAGACACAGGCTGAGGCAATCTTTGATGCGTTGGTGGTTGAGGAGTTGTCGCCCGCTGAGGAGTTGCTTTTGGTTACGGTTTTGTCAGGACAGCCTGACGGGATTAAGGATGTTTTTGAGGAGTCGGTGAATGTGTATTCGGAGGGCTTGGACGAGTATGTGCCTGTCGGGTCGTTTGTGGATGTCGGGACGCGCCGTGCTTTGGTGGCTGTTTCGGGCATGATTGGGGCTGTGTCGGGGGCTATTGCTCCGACGGCTAGTTCTAGCGGGGGCAAGAAAGTCAAGTAGTCCTTGACCGTGCTAGTGCTCTTAGGGGGTGTTCTAGCCCTTAGTATTGGTTCAAACCCGTTTATGTCGGGCAACCATGTGCCTGTGGGTAGCAATTAAGGCGCAATGTGTATCTTTTGTGCTCCCCGATGCGTGGTTGTTTGTCCGTAGTCGGTATCTAGCAACACAGTAATAGCGTCGGAGATGTCACATGCAATCGTTTTGGAGCGAAGTTCACGCTTTGGCTTTCACTCTTGCAGGCGTCGGACTCGTGCTTATTACCCTAAGTGGCGATACTCGGCGATGGGGCATTTGGGTTTCAGTTATAGCCCTCGCCGTCCATTTGGGCGGGTTTCTGATGAAAGACAGTGAATAAATGAGCACTCCAACCAACAAACAATTCCACGCTAACGCTACGGCTTCTGGCGGTGTCCTCGGAATCGTGACCTATTTGCTTATCAAGTTCAATGTTGACCCTGCTCTCACCAGCATGGCACTGCCAATGTTTGCTGGTTTGCTCTCTTATATCTCCACCAAGATTGGCGACCCGACGGTTGCTTCTTTCATTGGCACATCGTCTGCCGATGGCAAGCCATTAACAATGGGTGACGAATAACGATGAAATACCCTTACCGTAAACTTGTTTTGCCCGATGCGTTGAGCCAGCAAATCAATGGCAAGTTAAGTCCTAAAGTTCTCGCGAGCGTCAAAACTGGCGGAAAAATGTGGAAAGGCGCTTCGGTGTCTTTCAACGCGATGTACGACGAGGCGCAGAAAGCGGGCATTACGCTCCGCAATATCGGCGATTATCGCTCGTTTGATGACCAACTCGCTATGTTTCGTGACCGTTATGCGTTAGTTGACCAAGGGCGTAAGCCACAGGTGACACGCCAATTTGAAGGCAAGACTTGGTTTCTCAAAAAAGGGAAGTCTCCATCGGCGGCTCCAGACCCAACAGGCAAGAGCGGTTCCAATCATGGTTGGGGCTTGGCTATTGACTTGGCGGTTGAAGGCAAAAAGGGCGAGTTAGTCGGTTTGGGCAGTGCGAAGAAGGCAATGGCTTGGATGTGTGCCAATGCTCCTCGTTTCGGGTTTTACTTGCAGAGTGACAATCCAAAGTCTCCAGAGTTTGAGGCTTGGCACTGGCAGTATGTTTTGGGCGATGCGTCGCCTCCTGCTTCCTAAGTTGGTTTCTTATGGAAGCAATCATTGTCGCGTGTATTGGCGCTGTAGGGGTGGTGCTGGCGGCAGTTTTGTCGTTCCTGTCATCTTTTCGTAAAGAAAACCAAAGCGACCACGCGTATGTGGTTGGCAGTTTGACGCGGATTGAAAACAAATTAGACGGTCATATCACCGACCATGTGACAGGCAAGGTGTAAGGTTCCTTCTGCCAGTTCTGGAGGTTCAGATGGGGTTACTTGACGATTTGATGGCGGCTAATGAGAGCCGTAAAAGCAAATGTTTAATGGGTCAGACGATTGACGCCATGAGCGACTTGGACAGGGGCGAATTTCTTAACGCCTTAGAGTCGGGTAATTTTAGTTGTTCTGTTGTGTCCACTGTTTTGAAAAACAACGGTTACATTGTGTCGGAGGACACGGTTCGTCGTCATGTGCAAAGCAGGTGTCGTTGTGGGGTTTAAGGATGATTTTGATTCTTCGGCTTCTGAGTCGGTGCCAGACAAAGAAAAAGCGTGGGTAGAAATCACTTCTGACGGTGGTGAGATTTCTACTGGGCAGTTATCAGTTGAGTTAGACGGCAACTGGGATTCCATTTTGCTTGGGTTTAACTTAGACCCGAATGTCTTTGAGGTCGTGGATGACACAGTTCGGTGTTCTAAGTGGCAGTCATCTAAGCGTCTTGAAAATGGCGACAGAGATTTGGTTTGGTTGTTTTCCTATCGTGCGCGTTTTCGTCGTCGCCGTAGCAATGTGGTATCTGATGAGGATATTGACGCGATTAGACACAAAGTATCTAAATGGCGTCCGTCAACAGTCAAAAAACAGGTATCTGATGCTGTTCCTTGTACCTTTGTTGTGTGTCTAGCAGATTGGCAGTTAGGTAAATCTGCTGACGGAGGGGTTGATGCGACTGTCGCGTATGTTGTCAAATCTTTTAACGATGTGATTACACGGGTTGCTGACCTCCGCAAAACGGGTCGCAACATTGAGAAGATTATGATTGCTAATATGGGCGACCCGATTGAGGGTTGTGGCGACCATTATGCCTCGCAAACTTTTACTGTTGAATTAAATCAGCGTCAGCAGTTGTTGTTGGCTTTGGATTTGTGGACGCAGGCGGTTGGTCGGTGGGCTGTGCTGGCTGAGGGTGCGGAGTTTTTGTCGGTTTTGTGTAATCACGGCGAGTGGATGCGTAGAGGGCAGAAGTCCATTACGAGTGATTCGGATAATGCTGGAGCGTTTTTGGCTGAGGCGTTGCAGAGAATTTTGGCTGACCGTGACGACTTACAACACATTAAGTGGTCAATCCCTCACGATGAGATGACTATTACGAGCGTTCTGTCGGGCGTCAATGTCGCTTTTACTCACGGGCATACCATTCCTTCTCCTGCAAAAGAGGCTGATTGGATTAGGGGTCAGAGTATTCGGATTTTGCGCGAGGAAGGCAGAGAGCCTGATTTGTGGGTTACTGCTCATCGCCATCATTTGTCTGTTGCTGATTTTGGTGCTTATACCCGTATCCAGTGCCCTACTTTAGACGGCGGTTCTAAATGGTGGACGGACAGAACTGGTTTGTGGTCTAGTCGGGGTACTTTAACTTTTACCGTTGGTACACACACTCCTTTGGGGTGGGCTGATTTAGCGGTTTTATGACAACGATTGTGGCTATTCAGGGTGACGGCTTTGCCGTTATCGGCGTTGACTCGCGCTTGAGCACGCTTGATGAGTCTGGTTTTGCATCTCAACGCTCCACTATGAGAGAGGGTTCGTCCAAGGTCGCCGAGGTTGGTAGATATCTGTTAGCCGCGGCGGGGGATGTCAGGGCAATCAATTTGTTGCATCATGCGTTTAGCCCACCGAAGGCTCTGCCTAATTTAGACGGAACGGCGTTAGACCGTTTCATAACGGTGAAGTTCATTCCTGCTTTGCGCGCTTGCTTTGAAGAAAATGGGTATTCTCGCCCAGATAGCGCCAAGGGTTCGCATGTGGCAGAGCACGATTCTACGGTTGTCGTGGCGGTCAACGCTGTCGTGTATATCGTTGACGGCGACTATTCTTGGGCGTCAGACAACGATGGTATCTACGCGATAGGTTCTGGCGCGCAGTACGCGTTAGGGGCGATGCAGGCTACGCGACCTCGTGAATTTAGCATTACCTCAGCGAAAAAGTGTCTTATGAAGGGGCTTGAAAGTGCTTCTACATTTGATGCGTACACGGGTTCTCCTTTTGTTTTGTTTGTTCAAACTAAAAACTTGACAGAGCGCCTTTAACTAGGTACAGTTCGTCCAATCAAAACGCGCGACAACAGCGCAAGTACCTTGACACACCCGTCAAGCAGAATGGGGACATGATGAAATTATTACCAAAACCAACTCACGGCTCTCTTGAATGGCTGAACCAGCGATGGAAGATAGATGGTCGTGCAGTATTCGGGGCTTCGGATGCTCCTGTAATGATGGGTACTTCGCCGTATCGCACACGAGCCGATTTGTATTTTGACAAGATGGAAATGCCAGTCATTCGCGAGACAAGCCCAGCGATGCGTAGAGGCAACCTTCTTGAACCAGCGTGTTTGCAGTTTGCTTCTGAAGAGATGGGCATTGATTTAGTTACCCCAGATTGGCAGTATCAGGGCGGTCGTTTTGTTATCTCGGCTGATGGAGTTGATGATGCTTTGGCACCAACGGTTGTCGTTGAAGCAAAAACTACTGCTCGTTACTCGGTAGATGAATCAAGTGATTTGCCAATGGAATGGCGTTGGCAGGGTTGGGCACAACAGTTGGTAACTGGTTGCCCTGTGTTTTTTGTTGTCTTAGACCGTCGGCAAGTGTTCTCTCTCGTGGAGTTGCCTCAGATGGATGGCGCTCTGGAAAGGCTTGTAGAGGAGTCTGAGTTGTTTGGCGAAGTTGTTGATTCCCAACGAGGGCTAGAACACCTGATTAACGAGATGAGCGCCGATGATATTTCGCGGGCTTACACGGAAGTAAAGGGCACCGTTGAGTTGGATGAGGAGGCTCGTCTGTGGATTGCTAGTTTAGATATCGCGCGGGAGGCTCGCTCGGTGGCAGAAGGTCAGGAAAAGCAGGCGAAAGATGCGTTAGCAAGGTTATTAAAAGATGCTGAGGTTGGTACTATCAACGGGCAAAGTGTTGTTTCGTGGAAGCAAACTATGGGCAGAGAATCGCTGGACACGAAAAGGCTAAAGACGGAGCATCCTGAGTTGGTTGCCGAGTATATGAAAACGGGCGCGCCGTATCGGACGATGCGTTTGATGAAAGAAACAAAGGGAGAATAATGATGGATGAGATAACAGCAGAGTTGTTGCGGGAAGTTTTGGAGCAGTATCGCACTCCAGACCCAAAGATTGTGGGAAAGTTGCCGAAGGGCGGAGTTACTTTGTCCTTTGTCGGTCACGGAGCCATTACCGAACTTTTAATTCAGATTGACCCGTTGTGGTCGTGGGAGCCGTTGGAAATTCGCGATGGTCGCCCAATGATTCATGTGGAGAATGGCATGGCAACGATGTGGGGTCGTATGACCATTCACGGCAAGTCTATGTTGGGGGTTGGTTCTGTAAGAGCCGACAAGCCTGAATATGAGAAGGAACTCGTGGGCGACTTTTTAAGAAATGCCAGCATGCGTTTCGGTGTGTGTTTGGCGCTTTGGCAAAAGGGTGAAGCCGAGCGTGGTGGCGATTGGTCTGATGCTCCAGTAAGGAAAGCGAAAGTGCCTCGTCAGGCTCCTACAAGTGATGTGGGTGAGGATGAGGAATATCTGAGAGATGCTTTTGTTGACATGAGTGAAGTGCCTGTGCCAGCGAAGGTGACGCCGACCGCTAGTACCCAGAAATATCCGCCTTCGGAGAAACAGATGGCTTTGATTCGTAAGATGATTACAGACAAGGGGGTGTCAGACCCGATGACGATGGCTTCTGAGTTGCTTGGTCGCAAAGTGTCTGGTTTGTCTGATTTGTCAGGCAAGGACGCTTCTGCTTTTATCGGTGAGTTGATTGCAATGAAACCTAATCAAAGCCCACAGCGGGAAATTTTCGCTGACCCTGCCGACGAACCTTTCTAATTTCTTCTAGGAAGAGTAGTTATGTCTGCTGAGGCTATGGGTTTTGTTTACCGCCACAGCCCGTACACGGGCGTTCTGTTTGCGGTGCATTTGGCGGTGGCAGATTCGGTGAATGACCAGAACGGTAATCAGTTTTGGATGAGCACGCAAAAGTTGGCGACTAAAGCGCGCACCACGAGACAGTCTGTGTCAAATGCGTTATCTAATTTGGTTACAGATGGTTGGCTTGTGGAAGTGTCGCGTAAAGACGGCTGGACGGTGAGGTACGCGTTCTGTTTTGTGGACTGTGCTGTGGTGTATGAATCGCGGTGGGGTGTAAAGACAGTTGACACCCCCCTGTCAAGTGAGGTTACAGGGGGTGTAAAGCCAGTTGACATAAGCCCAATAGAACCCAAGGTGAACCCAAATACTCTTGTGTTGGAGTTTGAGCAGTGGTGGGTTGATTACCCTCGGAAGGTGGGCAAGGCAGATGCGTTGAAGGCTTGGAAGTTTGCTCGGCGGACGATTGGGGCGAACCAACTTTGTGAGGGTTTGGCGCAGGCGAAGTTGGCGTGGAAGATTGCGGGCACGGAAGCAAGGTTTATTCCGCATCCTGCTACTTGGCTCCGACAGGGGCGCTGGGAAGATGAGGTGGCATCTGTGAGTGGTTTAGCGGTTACTAGGGACATGGCGTTGGACAACATAAAGAGCGATGTTTTGAATTTGTGGCGATTGAAAAGATGCGAAGAGGATGTGAGGGATTTTATTAACGGCAAAGATGGTCGTTTTCAAAATGATTTGCACGAGTTTTACGAGGGTTTGTGCGCCGAACCCCGTTGAAGCGTTCCACCAAACCGATTAAGAGGTCGGGGATTAGGGTGAAGGCACCAAAGGGTCAGGGCGCGTGGCGAAAGGCGCGCACGGCGGTGATGGAGCGTTGTGGGGGGATTTGTGAGGCAAGGGGTGTGGGCTGTGTTGGTGAAGCGGTGCATGTGCATCATATCCATCGGCGTTCGCAGGGAGGAACAAACGATTTGAGTAATTTGTTGGGGTTGTGTTTTATGTGTCATCAGTGGATTCACGAACACCCCACGATTTCAAAGGAACGAGGATGGCTTGGCTGAGTTGTTTGATGCGTACACCAGTAAGCGGGTTGAAGGCAACAAGGTGAAGTTGGTGGTTGTGGTGTTTCGTCGCCCGTGGACTACCAATGCAGAGCGGTCGGGTAATCGGTTTGTGAGGCAAAAGAATGTGGCAGAGTGGCGTAAGTTGTTTAAGGAAATTACGGTGTTCGCGCGCTGTGATGTGCTGACTAACGCGTCTGTGGATGTGTTTTTGTGGCAAAAAGGAAGGCTTCAAGATACGGCGTCTTGTAACCCCGCAGTGAAATCCGCGATTGACGGGATGGTTGATGGTAATTTGTTCATTGACGACACGGGCGACCATGTGAAATCTATTTGCTTTTACGCGCCAATGAAGTCAAAAGAAGATGTAATGGTATTTGTTGTAGAAGGGACAAAATGTTATGCAGTTGGAATTTGATTGGAATAAGTTGACGACAGAGGAGCGGTTGAGCAGGGGTTCCGACCCCGTAACCTCTAAAAAGGCTGGCAAGAAGATGGTGCAGAGGGCACCTTCACAGGCGCAGTTGCTTTTGAAGGCGTATGCGTTAGCGGGTGCTGATGGTTTGACGGCGGAGCAGGCGGGCGAGTTGTCTGGTTTGGCTGAGAGGCGTACTTGTTGCTATTGGAAGCGGTGTGGGGAGTTGTTGAAGGCTGGTTTGGTGGAAGATACGGGCTTTACTCGCGTCTCATCGGCTGGAGAACAGCAGAGGGTTTGCCGTAT
>Ga0049081_10000755_pt1 | contig 12301 bp, 10 predicted proteins | sample GreLakmeER78MSRF_FD_66717 | JGI IMG/M metagenome (GOLD analysis project Ga0049081, IMG submission 66717) | Freshwater lentic microbial communities from great Laurentian Lakes, MI, USA - Great Lakes metaG ER78MSRF | ecosystem: Environmental > Aquatic > Freshwater > Lake | place: Great Lakes...
AACCGATACGGCAAGAATCCCGGTGGCAATTACCTCTGCCTGAATCGCGGGGCGGGGCGGTTCGACGATCAGTGCCTGCGCTTCTCGCAGGAGTCCGCCACTACCATCACGCCCGCTGATGTGAATCGGGACGGGCTGGTGGACCTCATTGTGCCGCACCGCGATGGCGGGCAAAGCATGGTGTACATGCAGCAGCCGCGCACTGGCGCCGAACCCACGTTCACGGGCGTGCCGTTTGGTCCCGCCGACGCCGCGATCCGCGCCTCGGCGTCGGGCGATTTCAACGGCGACGGCCTCGTGGATCTCGTGGCCATCGATGAAGCGAACGGACTCTCGCTGTATGCCGGCACGCGGGCGGGCGGCTTCGCGCCGGGTGCGTCGTTGGGGCGGGAGCAAACGGCGCCGTACGCGCTGGCCGTCGGCGATCTGAACGCGGATGGCCTGACGGATGTCGTCGTCGGGTACGTGGAGGCGCAGTCGGTGGCGTACATCCGCACGGGTGCCACCTTCGCGCGGGTACGGTTCGGCGACGGCCGGGGCACGGTGTACGGCTTTGCGATCGGCGACGTCGACCTGGATGGTCAGGTGGACATCGCGGCCGGGCGTTCGGAAGCACCCAACGTGCTGTACTTCGGAAAGAAGGCCGTCGTCAATCCGGCGCAACGCACGGTGCCGCTTACTTCCGCCCCGTCCGCGTCGCCTCGGCGTCCACGTCAGCTTCCCACGCGGTAAGCAGGGCTTGCAGTTCGCGTACGACGGCCGGATGGCTCGCCGCGACATCGTGCCGCTCGCCGATGTCGCGCGGCAGGTCGAAGAGCAACTGATCGTCGCCGTCCACTAACAGCTTCCAGCGACCGCGACGTACCGCGCGCTGTTGCCGATCGCGCGTATCGATGCGCCAGAAGAGTGGCCGTTCAGCCAGCGTGGCCGCACTCATGCGCCCCGCTAACATCGGCACGAGATCGCGTCCTTCGAAGTTCGCGGGCACCAGCGTGCGCGCCGCGGTCAGCACGGTCGCCGTGAGATCCATCGTAATGCCTGGCGTGTTCGCCGTGCGGCCGGCCGGCAGCACCGACGGCCACCAGAAGATGGCGGGCACGCGGATGCCGCCCTCCCAGAGCGTATCCTTGCGATGAAACAGCGGGGCGTTGTTCGACAGCCACTCGCCGCCGTTGTCGTTGGTGAAGATGACCAGCGTGTTCTTGTCGAGCCCGCGCTGCTTAAGGGTGGCCATGATGGTACCGACGCCACCGTCGGCGTGTTCGAGCATCGCGATGTAATCGGCGCGGGTGGCGGGAAGGGAATCGTCAGGGCCTTGGAAGCGTGAGTTGTTGGCCGCGCGCGTGGGATGCCCCGGTCGCTGAAACGGCCAGTGCGCCGCGTTGTACGCGACTTCGAGAAAGAACGGTTGCGCCGCGTTCTTCTCGATAAAGCGCACGGCGCGCGACGTGATGAGATCGGTCATGTAGCCGCTGTCGCTAACCGCCACGCCGTTCTCGTACAGATCGGGCAGGCCGTCGCCCCCACGCGTATGCGTGTAGAAGTCGATGTAGCCGGCCAGGAAGCCGTAGAAATAGTCGAAGCCGTGCGTATTGGGCGAATACTCCGGGAGATAACCCAGATGCCATTTCCCCACGAGCCCCGTCGTGTAGCCGGCGTTTTTGAGCAATCGCGGCAGCGTGCTACCGTTGGCGGGAAGGCCGGTGCTGAGCCATGCGCCGGCGCTGCCGAGGGCGCGTTCCAAGGACACGCGCTGCTGGTAGCGACCCGAAATGAGTGCGGCGCGCGTGGGGGTGCACTGCGGCGACGCATAGAAGTCGGTCAGGCGCACGCCGCCGCGAGCGAGGCGATCGATGTTGGGTGTACGGATATCGCGTGACCCGTAGCTGCCGATGTCCCCGTAGCCCACGTCGTCGGTGAGTATGAGCACGATGTTGGGCGGCGCACCCGATGCCGCGTTCACTTGCGCACGAAGGGGCACGGTCGGCGCGCCGAGCAGCAATACCGAGAGTAGCAGGCCTATACGTCGAGCGACCGTCATGAACGCTTCCTCCCGTAACCGGTGATCACCGCGAACAGCACCATCGCCACCAGTGCCCACGCGTACGTGTTGTACAGACCCACCGTGCCGGCGGCCAGCGGCGGCATGCCGAAGGCCTCGCCGCTGCGACTGGCGCTGGCAGTGAGAATCGTGGGAAGGAAATACGGCAACAGAAAGGGCCACGTGCAGACGGTGAGGTCGAGCAGATTGGCGCGACGATAGCCGTCGATGCTGAAACGTTCACCCGTTTGCCGTGCAAACTCACCAACGGCCAGAATGGCCACCACACTATGCGTGGTCAGCAGCACCGCCGCCGACACCACCCCCACCATCCAGCCTTCGGCGGCCCGGGCCGAGTGTGCCCGTTGCTCCGAGGCGCGCACCAACCGATCGAGTACATCCGTGGCCTGCAGCGTGCCCACCAACGCCACCAGCAGCAGTGTGAACACACTCACGCCGATCGCGCGCTGCATGCCGTCCACCAGCACGCCCGTCGCGCCGAAGGTGTCGGGCGCGATGTGCAGCAGGTCGTAAGGCGCCACCAGCTGAAAGGCGAGGGCGATACCCACGGCGATTGCGACGCCGGTTAGCAACGCGGTGATGAGATGCGTGCGGCGCAGCAGCATGGCAATCACCAGCGCGGGCGAGAGCAGCAGGACCAATCCTTTCGGTAGGGCTGGCGCGGAAGCGGTTGCTCCGGCAACCGCGGTGCTCACGGCCTCAACCACCGTTCCTCCGCCCAATAATGCCGACGCCACCAGGGCCACGAGTCCCGCCGGTATCGCGTACCGCAATCGGCTGCGCACGGTACCGCCGATGTCCACGCGCTGGGTGCCGCTGGACGCAATCGTGGTATCCGACACCGGCGACATCGAGTCACCGAACGTGGAGCCAGCGAGCACCGCACCCATGAGTGCAGCCGGCATGGCACCGGCCGCCCCGCCCGCGGGATACAGAATCGGGCCGCACAACAGGATCGTGCCGAAGCTCGTGCCGGTGGCCGTGGACACGATCGCGGTGGTGAGGAAGGTCGCCGCCACGTACGCACCGCCGCTCAGCCCCAGCGTGCGCGAAGCCCAAGCGAGACCGGTCACCAAGCCACCCGCGCTCAACACCGCCCCCATCACGCCAGCAAACAGCCACGCGCACAGCATCACCATCACCACGCGCTGGCTCATGCCGTCCAGCATCGCCTCGGCATATCGCTCGCGGTCCTTGGCGAGCACGAGGCCCAGCGTGAGCGCACCCAGGAGAATCGGCCAGAACCCCTTCTCGTCGGGGGCCCCGTTCAGCGCCAGCCAGGCCACGCCGCCGAGGAACGCGGCGAAGGGGGCGAGCGCCCCGGCAAGGCCGCCGTGAAACGTGAGCGGCGTCGGGGACGGGGCAGGGGAAGTCGATGGACTGGGCAGAGGACGTGACATATGGCAGGACAAGGTCGTGTGGCGCTATCGTTCGCGCCATGTCTGAGACCAATCGGGATCCCGCACGGGATGCGACGCCGCTCGCGCGCGACGACGCCTTTACGCTGTACGATCTGCGCGTGGAGGTGATAGCCACCGACCGCCCCATGGTGTGCAACCATCAGGCGGGCGATTTCTTTACGCTGCGGGGCGAAAACCTGGCGTTCCCGGCGGGGCAGACCTTTCCGCTCTATCCGCTGGCCGCGCTGCTGCCGCTGCTGCCGGCCAAGCAGCGTCCTACGCATCCCAACGACTGGATGACGACCGACGCCGACATCGCCTGCCCCGATCCGCATTGCGGTGGACGCTTTCGCATCACGCGCACCGGTACCTCGACGTTCCGCCATGCCGACGTGACGCTGGTACCACTGCCCGCGGCGGGGGAGTCATGAGCGCCGCGCACCGTCCGGCGGTGCCCACGCGCGCACTGGCGCCGGGGTATGTGGTGCCCCGTCTGATCAAGGGCGGCTGGCAGCTGGCCGGTGGACATGGCACCGTCGACCGCACGGAGGCGATCGCCGACATGATGGCCTTCGCCGAGTCGGGCATCACGGCCTTCGACTGTGCCGACATTTATACGGGCGTCGAGGAGCTCATCGGCGAGTTCTTGTGCAGTTGGCGTGAACGGTACGGTGCGGCCGCGCCGACGATGCGCGTGCACACCAAGTGCGTGCCCGACCGTGATGCACTGCCCACGCTCACACGCGCCGAGCTCGAGCGCCTCATCGATCGCTCCCTCACGCGCCTGGGTGTGGATACGCTCGACCTCGTGCAGTTCCACTGGTGGAATTTCGACGTCCCGGGATGGCTCGAGGCGGCCGGCCATCTGGCCGAGCTCAAACGCAGTGGCAAGATCCGCCAGCTTGGCGTGACGAACTTCGATACGTCGCGTCTGCGGATGCTGCTCGACGCCGGTATCCCGATCGTGTCGCATCAGGTGCAGTGCTCGCTGCTCGATCGCCGCGCGCTGGGCGCCATGGCCACGCTGTGCGCTGAACGTGGCGTGGGATTGCTGACATACGGTGCGTTGGCCGGAGGATTCTTTCACGAGCGCTGGCTTGGCGCGCGCGAGCCCATCGAGCCGCTCGAGAACCGTTCGTTGGTGAAGTACAAGTTGATCATCGACGAGTTCGGCGGCTGGACGGCGTTTCAGCAGTTGCTGCGCACCATGCGCGGCATCGCTGATGCGCATGACAGTACGATTGGTGCGGTCGCGCTCCGCGCCGTGCTCGACGAACCGGCCGTGACGTCGGTGATTGTCGGCGCACGACACGCCGATCACCTGCCAGCCACGCTGGCCTCGCTGTCGCTGGAGTTCTCGGCGAGTGAGCGCGCCGCGCTGCAGGCCGTGGTGGCGGCCGCGCCCGGGCCACGTGGTGACGTGTATGCACTCGAGCGCGACATGACCGGCGTGCACGCGGGGATCATGCGCTACAACCTGAACGCGTAGCGACGGCCTTCGAACGCACCGCGATCTACGGCGAGGGGGACGACGATCGCGGGTTCATCCTGTTCGCGCGTGGTGTGCTGGCGCTGATGCAGCATCGGCGTGAGGTCGAACGGTGGCAGGCGCAGGTGGTGCACAGTCACGACTGGCATGCCGCGCTGGTTGCGAACTACCTCAAGACGTTTGTCGCCTACACCGTCGGTCACATCGCCACGGTGTTCACGATCCACCACCTCGCTGATCAGGGACAGAGCAGCACCAAGACGCTAGCTCTGGCCGAGCACTACAGTAGGGCGTACGACTGGGCCGCGAGGTTGGCGCGACGGTAAGTCGCTCTACCCTTGCGTCTCGGCATGCTCGCGGGGCACGTTAGCGGCATGCTGATATCTCATTTGCTCCGCCGCTTGGGCACGACGCTCCGTTATGCGGCAGTCCTCTTGGCGCTCTCGGTGACGCTCCCCCGCGCTGCCCACGCCACGTGGTCGGTGATCGCGGTCGACGCGGCGACCGGACGCGTGGTCATCGCCTCGGCCACGTGCGTCAACAACAACGACGCCTTCCTGATGGGCGTTCAGGCCGTCGTCGTGCCCGGGAAGGGCGTCGCCGCCTGCCAGGCCGGCGTGGACGGTACCCACGCCAATCAGATGCTCGTGTATCGCGAGCTCGCCAAGGGCACCGACCCGGCGCGCATCATCGAGATGCTGTCGGAAGACCCGTCCTTTCAGTCACGGCAGTTCGGTATCCTCGACCTCACCGGGCGCAGCGCCGGCCACTCGGGGCTCACCAACGGCTACGTCAGCCAGGACATTCAGGGACGCGTCCCGGGCACGCAGATCTACTACTCGATCCAGGGCAACATCCTGCGTCCGGGGGAAGTGATTCCGAACGCGGTCAAGGCGTTTCTGCACACCAAGGGTGCCCTCACCGATCGCGTGATGGCGGCCCTCGAAACGGCCGACCAATACGGCGGAGATAGCCGCTGTGTCTGTCCGCCCCTTCCGGCCGACGGCTCAGCCCCGGCCAGCCCGTGCGAAGGACGTACGTCGTACATCGCCTACATCCTGATGGCCGATCAGAACGACACCAACGGCGACTCGCACAACAACGGGACGTACGCGATGTATCTCACGGTCACGCAGCCGGAGCAGGGCGGACCGAACGCCATCAAGGCGGGTGAAAATCTCAACCCGGTAAAGACCCTGCGCGCGCGGTACGACGTGTGGCGCAAGCGCATGCCGAAGTCCTTCTCATGAACAGCGAGATGACGAAGCTTCAGACGAAGGCGCACAGGGTGTCGCGGCTTTTGGTCGCGGCCACGGTGTTGTGTACCGCCACCAACGCCGTCGCGCAGGCGCGACCCGCCACGCCAGCCGCCCCACAGCCCGCGCGCGCCCCCGCTCGGGCCGCGATGCGCGTGATATCGCTGACCTCCAGCGCCTTCACCGATGGCAGCATGATCCCGGCACGCCACGCGCAAACCGGACGTGATGTGTCGCCGGCGCTGAGCTGGAGCGGCGCCCCCGACTCTACCCGCAGTTTCGTGCTGCTGGTGCACGATGCCGACGCGGCCATTGGCGATGGCACAGACGACCTGCTGCACTGGATGGTGTGGAATATCCCGGGCACCGCCACGTCGCTGCCCGAGGGCGTGCCGCAGGGCGCGCAGGCGACGAACGGTATGCGGCAGATCAGTGGTACCGGCCCGTACTATCGCGGCCCAGCGGCGCCGGCCACCGGACCGGCGCATCACTACGTGTTCGAGCTGTATGCGCTCGATGCCATGGTGAACGTGGCGCCCACCGGCATGTCGCCGCCACTCACGCGACGTGAGGTGATGGCGGCCATGGCGTCGCACATTCGCGGCAAGGGCGTGCTGGTCGGCCTGTACAAGCGACCGGCGCCGTGACCGATCAGCACGGTGGTGTCGATTTCCCGACCATCGATGCCATCCGCGCCAACCGCGCTCGGCTCGGCGATCGGGTGATCACCACCCCGGTGCGGCTCCTGGTAGACGACGCGCTGGGGCGTGCGGTAGGCGCTACCACACACGTGTGGCTCAAGGAAGAACTGTTTCAGCGCACCGGCAGCTTCAAGCCGCGTGGTGCGCTGTCGGTGATGCTCGATCTCGATGCCGACGCGCTCGCGCGCGGCGTGGTTGGCGTGTCGGCCGGTAATCACGCCATCTCGCTCGGCTACTCGGCGCGCGTGCTCGGCACCACCGCCACGGTGGTGATGCCTAAAACGGCGAACGCTTTTCGCGTGCAGGTGTGCCGTGAACTGGGCGCCACCGTGGAGCTGGTGGAGAACGTGCATGCGGCGTTTGCGCGCGTGAAGGAAATCGAGGTGAGCGAAGGGCGTACGTTCGTGCATCCGTACGAGGGCCCGAAGACCGCGCTCGGCACCGCCAGTGTGGGCATGGAGTTCATCGATCAGGTGCGCGCTGCCGGTGATGAACTGGACGCGGTGATCGTAGCCGCCGGTGGTGGTGGACTCACTGGTGGGGTGGCCTGCGCGGTGAAGCAGATGAGCCCGAGCACGGCGGTGTACGTGGTCGAACCCGAAGGTGCTGACACCATGGCGCGCAGTTTCGCGGCAGGATCACCGCAATCGATCGACGCCGTGCGTACCATCGCGGATTCACTGGGGGCGCCGCGCTGCGAGCCGTACTCGTTTGCGCTCAACCGCCGATTTGTGGACGAGGTGGTGCTGGTGAGCGACGACCAGATCCGCGAGGCCATGCGTCTCACTTTTCGTGCGGCCAAGCTCGTGGTGGAGCCGGCTGGGGCTGCGTCGCTGGCGGCGCTGATGTACCCGCTCCGTGAGCGGCTCGACGGGAAACGCGTTGGCGTCGTGGTATGTGGTGCGAACATCGACGCGACCACTTTTGCGGCGCAGCTGCTCACGTGAGTACCTCATCGATCGTTCCCTCCGACGCCGGCCTGATGGGCTGGTGGCGCGTCGCGCCGCCGCAGCCGCGCCGCGCGCTCATCGCCGCCTCGATGGGCTGGGCCCTCGACGCCTTCGACGTGATGCTCTTTTCGCTCACGCTCTCGGCAGTAATCGCCGAGTTGGGGCTCACGAAAGGACAAGCCGGCGCGCTGGGGTCGATTACCCTGCTGGGCGGCGCGGCGGGCGGCCTGTTTTTCGGATGGGTGGCCGATCGTTATGGCCGCACGCGATCGATGATTGCCAGTGTGCTGTTGTACTCCGTGTTCACGGCCGCCTGTGGCCTGTCGCAAACGTTCTGGCAGTTCGCCTTCTTCCGTGCGTTGCTGGGACTCGGCATGGGCGGCGAGTGGGCCAGCGGTGCCGCGCTCGTGTCGGAGAGCTGGCCCGCCAAGTCGCGTGGGCGTGCGCTGGCGTTCATGCAAAGCGCGTGGGCGATCGGCTTTGCGGCGGCCGCCACGGTCGTTGGGTTTGTGTTGCCGGCCTACGGATGGCGCGCCGTGTTCTTCATCGGCATCCTGCCGGCGTTCTTCACGCTCTGGGTGCGTCGGAGCGTGGAAGAACCCGACGCCTGGAAGGCGCTGAACGCGGCACGACTGAACGCCGAGCGGTCGGGTGCCGCCGCGCGGCCGAATGCACCGCGCGCGCATTCCGTGTTCGACATCTTCCGCGGCGCGATGTTCAAGCGCACGGCGGCGGTGACGTTCATGAACGCCTGCACACTGTTTGGCTGGTGGGGCATGAACGGCTGGATCCCGGCGTACCTCTCCTTGCCCGCCACACAGGGTGGCATTGGCCTCAGCACCGCCACGATGTCCAAGCTGGTGGTGTTCATGCAGATCGGCATGTGGCTGGGCTACGTATCGTTCGGGTACATCACCGACGTGATGAGCCGCAAGAAGGTGTACTTGGTGTACTTGCTTGGCGCGAGCCTGCTGCTACCGCTGTACGGCTCGTTGTCGAACCCGTTGCTGCTGCTGCTGCTCGGGCCCTTCGTGGCGTTCTTCAGCACCGGCTTCTTCAGTGGCTTCGGCGCGGTGACGGCCGAGATGTACCCCACGCAGATCCGCGCCTCGGCGCAGGGATTCACCTACAACATTGGACGCATCGCGAGCGCGGCGGCGCCGTTTACGGTGGGCACGCTGGCTACGTCACGCGGATTTCAGACGGCGTTCGCGGTGGCGGGATCGGCGTACCTGCTGGCGGCGCTTACGTGGTCGGTGATCCCGAATACGCAGGGGAAGGAGCTGGAGTAGCGGCGGGGCGGTTGAGGTGTGGTGTGATGCGGCGAACACCACCCGCGGCGACTACTTCACGCCGAGGTTCTTCTTTAGGAAGGCGATCGTCTTGGGCCAGCCGTCCTTCGTGGCCGCGAGGTTGGCCGCTTCTTCGGCCTCGTCGCGCGTGGCCTTGGGGTCATCCTGCGCCCGCAAGAAGCCGTGGGTGGCGCCCTCGTAGTTCGTGCCCGCGTAGTCCTTTTTCATCGCCTTCATGATCGAATCGAGGGCCGGCATGGCGGCGGCGATTCGCGCGTCCTTCGAACCGTTCAGCAGCATGACGGGCTTCGAGATCTTGGCGATGGAGTCGGTGTTGATGCTGGCCGGCACCGCCGCCGTGGTGGCCGTGGCCGGCGTACCGCCGGTGGTGTAGGGCAGGCCATAGAACGCCACGCCGCCCGAGAAGCCCTTCAGGCCGCCGTTCACGGCGTGCATGAACACCGTCTGCCCGCCCCAGCAGTAGCCGATCACGGCGTACTTCTGCTGCGCACTGGGCAGCATCATGCCGTAGTTCGCCGCGGCGCTGATGGCGCGATTGCGGTCGGCCGCGTTGACGCCGGCGATCAGCTTGCGCGCAGAATCAGCGGGCAGCTCCACGCTGCTCGGGCCGCCGCGCACCTTTGAGAGAAAGTCGGGGGCGATGGCGATGAAGCCGTCGGCGGCCGCCTGATCGGCCACGCCGCGTACCCAGGTGGAGAGGCCGAAGATCTCGTGCACCACGATGACCACCGGCGCTTTGGCCCGGCTGTTCGGGCTGGCCGGATACACCACCCAGGCCATGATCGAGTCGGCCGAACCGGCGTCCCACGCGATCTTCACCCATTCGGCGTGACGCGGGCTGGCCTTGAGCCGCGCCGGCGCGGTGTTGGTGCTGGCCGGGAGACCGGCGATGCCCTGCTGCCCGCCAGACGAGCGCATGGCGGGCATGGACAGGTCGGCGGCATTCATGTGCGCCATGTGGTCATCGGCCCTGGCCGACGAGGCGAGCGCACCGGCGGTGCCGGGGGCCGAGCGCTGCAGCGTGCAGCCGGCGAGGATCGCGACGGTGGGCAGGGCCACGGCGATCAGGGAAAGGCGGCGGGACATCGGGGGATCCTGGCAAGGGTGGGAGGTAGCAGCACGAATCTCCGTGTCGTGCAGGCCTAGCGCCAGCACCGGAAGGGGACTGGTCTAATCCCGCCTCATCAACGAATATGCGGGGTGCTCCGCAGTACGGGCATCCCCTGATTCACTCACATAACCCCGGACACCCCCGTGCTCGAGCAGTACGCTCTCGTCCTCGCCCTCGTGTGCTCGGCCGTTGCCATTGCCTACGGCATTCTCTCGGCCCGCTGGATCGTTTCGCTGCCCGCCGGCAATGCGCGCATGCAGGAGATTGCTGGTGCCATTCAGGAAGGCGCGGACGCCTACCTGAAGCGCCAGTACACCACGATCGCCATGGTTGGCGCGGTGCTCTTCCTCGCCGTCGGTTTCGGCCTCGGCAGCTGGATGACCGCCATTGGCTTTGCGATCGGCGCCGTGCTGTCCGGACTGGCCGGCTTCATTGGCATGTTCGTGTCGGTGCGCGCCAACTCCCGCACCGCGCAGGCGGCGACCAGCGGCTTGAACGCGGCGCTCAACGTCAGCTTCAAGGGCGGCGCCATCACCGGCATGCTCGTGGTCGGCCTCGGCCTGCTGGGCGTGGCCGGCTTCTTCATGTACGTGCTCGGCAACGGCACGGGTGAAGAAGCGATCCGGGCGGCACTCGAGCCGATGATCGGACTCGCCTTCGGGTCGTCGCTCATATCGATCTTCGCTCGTCTCGGTGGCGGCATCTTCACGAAGGGCGCAGACGTTGGCGCCGACCTCGTGGGCAAAGTCGAAGCCGGCATTCCTGAAGACGATCCGCGGAACCCGGCCGTGATTGCCGACAACGTGGGCGACAACGTCGGCGACTGCGCCGGCATGGCGGCCGACCTATTCGAGACCTATGCGGTGACGATCATCGCGGCGATGCTGGTGGCCGGTCTCTCGTTCGCCACCTACGGCAATACCGGCGTGCTCTATCCGCTGGTGCTCGGCGCGGTGTCGATCCCGGCGTCGATCGTGGGCACGTTCTTCGTGAGCGTGAAGCCGGGCGGCAAGATCATGAACGCGCTGTACCGCGGCCTCATCGTTTCGGGTGTCCTGGCGGCGATCGCGTTCTTCTTCGTGACGCGCACCATGTTCCCCGGTGAGCTGGGCACGAACCTGTTCAGCTGTGCCATGATCGGCCTCGCCCTCACGGCGGCGCTGGTGGTGATCACCGAGTACTACACCGCCACCGAGTACGCGCCGGTGCGGCAGATCGCCAAGGCGTCGGAAACGGGACACGGCACGAACGTCATCGCCGGTTTGGCGGTGTCGATGAAGTCGACGGCGGCGCCGGTGCTGGTGGTGGCCGCCGCGATCTACTTCTGCTACGAGCTGGCCGGCTTGTACGGCATCGCCATCGCGGCCACGTCCATGCTCTCGATGGCGGGCATGATCGTCGCGCTCGACGCGTATGGTCCGATCACCGACAACGCCGGTGGCATCGCCGAGATGAGCCATCTTGGTCCGGAAATTCGCAAGATCACCGACGCGCTCGACGCCGTGGGTAACACCACGAAGGCCGTCACGAAGGGCTATGCGATCGGTTCGGCCGGGCTCGCGGCGCTGGTGCTGTTCGCCGACTATTCGAGCAAGCTGGGCGTACATCTCGGCAGCCCGGTCAACTTCTCGATCGACGATCCGAAGGTCGTGATTGGCCTCCTCATTGGCGGCATGATTCCGTACCTGTTCGGCGCCATGGCCATGCAGGCGGTGGGTCGTGCGGCTGGTGCCGTGGTGCAGGAAGTGCGGCGTCAGTTCAAGGAATTGCCCGGCATCATGAAGGGCACGCAGAAGCCGCAGTACGACAAGGCGGTGGACCTGCTCACGAAGTCTGCGATTCGCGAGATGATTCTCCCGTCGATGTTGCCGCTGGTGATCCCGCCCATCGTGGGCCTCGTGCTTGGTGGCGCGGCGCTGGGTGGATTGCTGATGGGTACCATCGTGACGGGCTTGTTCGTAGCCATCTCGATGTGCACCGGCGGCGGCGCGTGGGACAACGCCAAGAAGTACATCGAGG